>Ga0247841_10012020_pt1 | contig 11371 bp, 8 predicted proteins | sample LaCruzMarch2015__2_FD_192410 | JGI IMG/M metagenome (GOLD analysis project Ga0247841, IMG submission 192410) | Freshwater microbial communities from meromictic Lake La Cruz, Castile-La Mancha, Spain - LaCruzMarch2015_18m | ecosystem: Environmental > Aquatic > Freshwater > Lake | place: Spain...
ACTTACAGTATTATACAGTAAGTTTAAAAATTGTCAAGGGGTTTTTATGGCTACTGTAAAAAAGCGTCTTAAGGCTTATATGGATAAGCATAGAGAGCTTGCTGCCAGGATCTTTGAGATTGGATTTATCTGGCCGGGTAATATCCAGCGCAGATATATTACCTGCGGAAAGCCATATTGTGACTGCCGCAAAGACCTTAAAGCCAGACATGGTCCTTATGCTTACTGGACAAGCAAGGAGGATAAAAAGACTGTATCACGGTTGCTAAAACCGGAGGAGGCTGATCTTTTAGAGGAGTGGATAGAAAACAGGAGAAAACTGGAAAAAATAGTTCGCCAGATGAAAGAGCTTTCACAAAAAGCATTCGATACTGCACTTCAACTCAGGAAAGAAAAAAATGAAGACTAACCCGTCCACTGATTATTTTAGGGGTAAAAATTTTGGGGGCAGAAATCTGCAGTCAGACCCGCGGAAGGAGGGTTATGTATATTATATGTTGTATATAGTGGGGATTGAGGGATGTCAAGAATAAAGCGTATTATATAGCAAAAATTGAGGGAAAATATATTTGATAGAAATAAAATTATTACTTAAAATTAATATACAATAAATAAAAAACTTTATGCCCGGAGGTAATAAATGAAAGGGTATAAAATTATGAAGTTGTTATCGCTGGATATTGGGGGAGCAATAGTGTTATCACCTTAGGGAATAAGATTATTATCAGAATAGCTATCTCATTATCATTATAACAGAACCAGATCTCCTTAGACAAAGGTATCCACTGGGAAATAGATTGGCACCCCGCTGATAATGAGAGTTAAAGAAATAGACATGTCAAAGAGCAAGGCTATCAATAAAAAAATATAGATAATCAATTGATAATATCAAACCAATCTATCAAAAAGACTGCAGTTTCTAGTGGAGCAGCAGTAATATTTATCGCTATTTTAGGATTAATTGCATATATCCCTGGACTTCGTTTATTTGGCAGCATACGTTCTTATTACATACCTATGGCCCCCAGCACAGCTATTTCTTTTTTATTGCTCAGTACAATACTAATTTTATATACCCTTGGCTTTTGGCGAAGGGAAAGCAGATTCTATGCAATCGTTCTTTCGGCTATAGTGTCAATATATGGTTTTTTAATCTTTATAGAGTATATTTTTAGAATTGATATTAGCTTCGACAAAGCCATCTTCAAGATTAATGACAATGTCAACGGAATTCCCATAGGAATTATGTCTCCATTTACAGGAATGATGTTCTTTTTATCGGGAATTATTATGATTTTACTAATATTTCATGCAAACAGAAAAAAACAAACTAATATTTTTGGGCAATCATCGGGAGTTTTAGGGAGCATTCTTGTTGTAAATAGTGCTACTTTTACTCTGAGCTACTTATTAAGACAACCTTTTCTTTATAATTTAGAAAAGACTATTCCAGTGGCCATGACAACAGCGGTTGCATTTCTTTTTTTAGGGATCGCATTAATCACCGCAGTAGGGGTTGATTATTTCCCTTTGCTCTTTTTCACAGGGACTTCTATCAGAAGCAGGCTTTTACGTATATTTATTCCGCTGACTGTCGGTATAGTTTTTATTCAAGGTTTATTAACTAAGTATGTATTAAGTATTTATCCAATAAATGATGCATTGCTGATAGCAATATTGATAATATGTTTTGTTGCACTTGCTGGATTTATTGTTTTTCGTTTTACATTGATTATCGGTAATAGATTGGACAAAGCAGAGAAAAAATTGAAATACCTTTCCTTTAATGACAGCCTTACAGATCTATACAATAGAGCTTATTTTGAAGTGGAGATTTTAAGACTGGATACCAAAAGACAGCTTCCGCTTGGATTTATTATGGGTGATTTAAATCATCTTAAGATAATAAATGATGCATTTGGGCATGATGAAGGTGATAAAATGATTAAAAAAGTAGCGGAATTATTAAAAAGGGTATGCAGGGCTGACGATATAATAGCTAGATGGGGTGGTGATGAATTTGTCATCCTGCTTCCAAAAACTTCTATTATAGATTCAGAAGATATTATTAGAAGAATAAAAAAAGAATTTGAAAAAACAATTTATCAAGGGATACCCATCGGTATTTCACTTGGAGCTGCAACAAAAGTAGCAGAAAGCCAGGATATAAAGGCAGTTATGATAGATGCTGAAAATAATATGTATAAAAATAAACTTGTTGAAAGGGAAAGCTCATCAAATTCAATTATACTTTCACTTGAGCGGACGCTCCATGAGAAAAGTTTTGAAACTATGGAGCATACCCACAGAATTCATGATCTTGCCCTGAAATTGGGCAGATCTATTGGATTACATTCCAGTCAAATTGACGAGCTTTCGCTGCTTGCATCTCTTCATGATATAGGTAAAGTTGCAATACCCGAAAAAATTTTAATGAAAAAAGGCAAGTTATCAGAAAACGAGTGGGAAATTATAAAGAGACATCCTGAGATAGGTTTTAACATTGCCCAGGCATCTCCACAAATTGCGCATATAGCTAAATCTATTCTCGCCTGCCATGAACACTGGGATGGTTCAGGATATTCAATGGGCTTAAAAGGCGACTCAATACCCATTACATCCCGAATTATACTAATCGTTGATGCTTATGATGTCATGACAAGTGGAAGAATTTATAAAAATTCAATAGGTAAGACTGAAGCTATTGAGGAACTTAAGAGATATGCTGGTACCCAGTTTGACCCAATTCTAGTATAACGTTTCATAAAAACTTTTACATTAGAACGCATGGGCGAAATCGAATTTCTTCCATTGATGCACAACAGGGGAATCATTGATTTCCTTTATTCCCAACAAAATTCTTGCCTTGAGTTCCTGCCTGGAATTCACACGGATATGTTTTAAAAATGTTCTTGCCATCTTACCAAAGAGAGTCTCAACCAGATTGAGCCATGAACCGTGCTTGGGTGTATGAACATACATAAAACGTCCAGGCCTGCCTGCAAGGTATTTCATCGTTTCTTTCGATATATGAGCGGAATGATTATCTAAAATAATGCGAATTGTTGATTCTATAGGATAGTAATCATCCATTTCCTTTAGCAGTGATATAAATTCCTTGCTGCGATGTCTTTCATGTACCTGTCCAATCACATGACCGTCATGCAAATCCAATGCTGCCAGAATCGACATTGTTCCGAGTCGTTTGTATTCATAATCCCTCATCATGCGGGACTGCTTCCCCGGTTCGGGCATGATATCCGGTGCTATATTCCTGATGGCCTGCACCCCCGGTTTTTCATCCAAAGATACGGTAATAATAGAGCAAGTGTCGCCCGAGGCCGCCTCGTTTTGAAGATTGACTTCCTTGTATATACACAAAACATCTGCCATTTTCTGCTCAAATTGCAGGTCGCGTCGCTCCTGGTAATAGGCTATTTTATGGGGACGTATCGGATGCTCTTCAAGAATTCTCTGAACCGTTGCCTTGACCGCCTTATTTAAACAATCATGTCCCGCCTCCAAACAGTGTCTTCTAGCGTGATCTGCCAGGGCGCTGCGTGTCCACATCTCTGCCGCATAGCCCAAATCAGCCGGTTTTTTGCAGGCAAGACTAATCACCCATGCCTTCGCTTCCTGGGTAATTACAGGCTCTTTAGGTCGATGATATTTGTCTTTTAAGCCCTCGTTAATCCCCATGGCCAATGCCTTATCTATCCATTTGTAAGCTGTCGGCCTGCTTACTTGTGCCATCTTCTTAATATCTGTTATAGGTATGCCTTCTGAATATCTCAGTAAAATGTTTGCCCGCTGCACTTCTCTAAGCGGCGCCTTCCTTGACTGGGAAATCTTACTTAATTGCTCCTTTTGCTTTTCGTCTAAAACCAACTTTGTTTTCCGGCTTTTCCGTGTCATATTGATACCTCCCTTAGTTTTGGATATCAATATAGCTTATATTGTCTTATATGTAAAGATTTTTATGAAACGTTATACTAGTTAATAAATTTATAGAAATCCTGTCAAACTGTTAGCTAAAAAATAAAACTGTCGTATTCATACGAAAATGAACAGCGTCGATTGTTAAATCAATATCTATGTTCCCTTTGTGGTGGCCACCGTGAATTTCGTCTTGATCATCTTTAATAAATTTAATCTCTTTATGCTTAACGGCATAACCAATAATTTCAAGGAAATCATGAAATTTTCTCTCATTTCCATTTTCCGGATTAATAGTACTATAGAAAGCAATCCGGCTAAGATTTGAATTTTTTTAAAATACTCAGGTAGTTTTTTAAAATCAATATGCCAGCCTAACGTCTTTTCAGAAAAGTAAATATTGGACGCATCAATAAAAACGGCGGTTTTACCTCTAACAAAATTTTCAATCATCTATTCTCCTAAAAATTCTTCGGTCTTCTTTTCAATTGTTGTCACGGGGACGTATAATTTGACATAATTTCATAATTAGAGGCTTTATTTCCTTCAAATAAGATTGTCAAATTATACGTCCCCTTGACAACAATTATACGTCCCCTTGACAACGTCCCCTTGACAAGCTTATCTTATTAAAACTTGTACAGGCTATCAATAATTTGATAAGATAACAAAAAATTTTGATTCTTAAATTCTATAAGGATATTTAAATGAATATTGTTTTAAATATTTTAAGCTATTATTTATTTGTTTCTGCAGGGATGGCTACCTTTTTTGCAATATACTCTTTTGTAAAAATAAAATCAGAGCTGGGGAAGATATTTTCTTTGTTTTGCATTTCCATTGCAATCTACTTGTTTGGGTATCTTATAGAACTTAACAGCACCAGTCTTAACCAGATGCTTTTCTGGAATCAGATTCAATATATAGGAGTTCCTTTTATTCCTGCTTTTTGGATTCTTCTCACAATAAAATACTTTAAAAGTGAATATGTTCTAAAGACAATTGCCAAGTTGGGTATTTTTTTAATACCTGTTCTGACCTTTTTTATACACCTTACAAATAAATTCCATCACTTATTTTATTCAAAAACAGAACTTGCAGCTAACGGGTTAATTTCTGTTCTTTTTCTTGGCAAAGGGCCATGGTATATAGTGCAATTTACTTTTGTGACTTTATGTTTTTTAATTTCCACCTATTTGTATTTGACCAGGCTAAGACATTCGGAAAATACAAAACGTACCTGTGTTATTTTAATGACAGCTGCTTCTTTATTTCTTTGGGCAGGTATTTTGCTTAATGTTTTAAATGCAGGCTCGACAGGTTTAGACTTCGCAGCATTTATCTTCCCGGTATTTTGTGCATTATTATTTACATCCATATTTAAATATGAGTTTTTAGATCTTAAACCTTTGGCACGGGAACAGATATTTGAAAGTACAGATAACGGTATTATTGTACTAAATGAGAAATACTGCATTGTTGATTACAACCATTCTGTTGCTGTTATTTTTCCAGAATTAAATAAAAATGTTATTGGAAAAACTATAGGGTCAATACTGCAAACGCATAAAGCTTTAATTAAAGCCATAAATGGCAAAAAAAATATACAATTTGAAATAAGTAAAAAAAATAATGACAAATATTATTATGCAGTTATTTCAAATATTTACAGCAATAATGGTTTGCCGGCTGGATATATTCTTACCTTGACAGATATTACCGAACATAAAAAAGCAGAAATAGCAATATCAATAAGTGAAAACCGGCTTAAAAGAGCCCAGTCTCTTGCACATGTTGGGAATTGGGAGATAGATATTGCCAGTAATCAGGTTTGGGCATCAGAGGAGGCATTCAGGATATATGGCATAAAGCAGGATTCTCCATATTTAAAGCTCGAAACGGTTCAAAGTGTCGTTAGCGAAGATGACAGGCCAAAAATGGACATAGCATTAAAACTTCTTCTGGAGAGAAATGAAATTTATGATGTCGAGTTTAAAATTGCAAGAGTTGATAATGGGGAGGAAAGAATACTGCATTCAAATGCAGAAGTTGAATATAATCAGGATAATGAACCTGTTAAAGTAACAGGAGTAATCCGTGATGTAACCGATCGTAAAAAAGGTGAAGAAGAAATTCTTTTTTTAAGTTATCATGACCAGCTGACCGGCTTATACAACCGAAGGTTTTATGAAGAAGAATTAAAAAGGCTTGATACAAAAAGAAATCTTCCCATGACACTGGTGCTGGCAGATGTTAATGGGCTAAAGCTTACAAATGATGCATTTGGCCATTTTACAGGTGACAAGCTTTTAATTAAGATAGGGCAGGCCATAAAAGGAGAATGCAGGTCTGATGACATTGTTGCAAGAGTTGGAGGAGATGAGTTCATCCTTTTACTGCCAAAAACCGGTTTAAGCGAAGCAGAGAAAATAGTAAAACGTATAAATGAAAAAATTAAAAACATTGCTTTGGATAAAATTATAGCATCAGTTTCTTTTGGGCTGGGCTCCAAGCAGGACCCTTCCGAACTGATGATTACAGTCTTTAAAAAAGCAGAAGACGGCATGTATAAAAATAAACTTTCCGAGAGTGTCATCATGAAGCACAATACAATAAATATTATTATAAGGACACTGTTCGAAAAAAATAAAAGAGAACAAATGCATTCGGAAAAAGTTAGTAAATTGTGCGGAAGCCTTGCAATTGCCTTTGACTTAAGTCCGCAAAATGTTGCTGAAATTAAAACCTCAGGGTTGGTGCATGATATAGGGAAAATAGGAATAGATGAAAACATACTTAACAGTACAGGTGAATTAAGTGATCTTGAATGGATTGAAATGAAACGTCACTCAGAAATAGGATATCGCATATTAAGTTCTTTAAATGAATATTCACAAATAGCAGAATATGTGCTTGCTCATCATGAAAGATGGGATGGGAAAGGCTACCCCAAAGGGCTGGCAGGCAAGGATATACCTTTTGAATCACATATTATTTCAATTGTTGATTCCTATGAATCAATGACAGGCGAAAGCAGCTTTAAAGAAGCATTAAGCGAAAACAGTGCTGCTATAGAAATTGCAAGAAATGCAGGATCCCAGTTTGACCCCGATATTTCAAAAATATTTGTTGAAAAAGTATTAAAAAAGAAATGGATGCCGAAGAAATAGCATAAAAACAAATATCAACAAAACAAAAAAAACATAAAAATGATATAATGTTTATTTAATCATTAATATATTTTTCAAAGGCAAATAATAATATCATTTGTATAAAACGGGAGGTTTTTCAAATGGGTGATAAAAGTCCTAAAGATAAGGAAAAGAAAACTAAAAAAGCTGCAAAAAAAACTGCCGCTCCTTCTTCAACTGTAATACCGGGCAGCAAGACAAAATAATTAAGCCAGCTTTTAAAAAATAAAGCTAAGAAAGAATATGCCGGCAGGGGAAATCACTGGCTGCTGGGTGTTTGTTTAATGTGCCTCAAAAAATAAAACCATTAAAGCTAATGTTTTATTGCAAATGCGATGAGGTTTAAATAAGGCTGTGTAAAAAATAATTTAAAAAAACATGCTAAATATTTCACTTTCGGTAAAGTTAAGGAAATAATCAGTAGTTTTTATTGCTGCCAAAACATTTTGTAATGAACTTTTATCATGTTTTACATTTATTAAAGATTTTTCAAATAACCCTGCATCTTTTTTACTGAAAAAATCCCCAAATATTTTAACGTTTGCAATTATTCTATCTATAAATGCACAATTATGTAAAATTAGGAGTATAATACTAACCAAACATTGGCTTCCATTAACTTAATGAATCTTAAGACATCCAAGTTTAATATAAGTTATATAATTTATATGTCGTGTAAAAGCAGCTAAAGTTTTGTTTAAAATAATTTAATATTTATAAAACTAAAAACAATAAGAACAATGAATAAATTTGAAGAATTTGGTATAAAAGAAGAATTAATAAGAGCAATAAAGGAACTGGGTTTTGAAAAATTAACTCCTATTCAGGCGCAATCAATCCCTATACTTAAAAGCGGCGATAAAGATTTTATAGGACTTGCGCAAACAGGAACAGGCAAAACAGCAGCTTTTGGACTTCCATTGATAGAGCTGCTTGATACAGACTCAAAAATAATACAAGCACTTATATTAGCACCAACAAGGGAACTTTGTGTCCAGATATCAAATGATCTGGAAAATTACTGCAAATACTTTCAAAAAGTTAAAATAGTTGCTGTATATGGCGGTGCAAGCATTGAAACACAGATATCTAAGATAAAAAAAGGAGTCCATATAGTTGTTGCAACTCCAGGCCGTTTAAATGATTTGATGCGAAGGAAAAAAATAGATATTTCAACTGTGAAGTATGTTGTTTTAGATGAAGCTGATGAAATGCTCAACATGGGCTTTCAGGAAGATATAGACAGCATACTGGAGTATACACCGGCAGATAAACATACCTGGTTGTTTGCTGCAACCATGCCTGATGAGATACATGCCATAATAGGCAAGTACATGCATAATCCATTTGAACTTACTGTCGGAAAGAAAAATACAACTGCTGAAAATATAGAGCATTTTTATTATGTTGTTCATGAGAAGAACCGTTATACTGCACTTAAAAGAATTGTTGACGCAAATCCTGATATTTTTGCAATAGTGTTTTGCAGAACAAGAATTGAAACTCAGGAAATAGCTGAAAAACTTATAAAAGACGGATATAATGCTGACGCTCTACATGGTGATCTAAGTCAGGCGCAACGCGATAAGGTCATGGAGCATTACCGGGATAAGACTTTACAGGTTCTTGTTGCAACAGATGTAGCGGCAAGAGGAATAGATGTAAATAATGTGACTCATGTTATCAACTACCAGCTGCCCGATGAACCCGAGATGTATACTCACCGCAGTGGAAGGACAGCTCGTGCTGGAAAATCAGGCATAACCATATCCATTACCAATACTAAAGATATGGGTAAAATCAAACAAATCGAAAGACAGATAAATAGAAAATTTATATATGCCAAGGTGCCGGATGGAGTAGAAGTCTGCGAGCACCAGCTTCTTGCATGGATCAAAAAGATAGAAACAGTTGAAATAAATGAACAGGGTATTTCAAAATATCTGCCTTCAATATTTGAAGAATTAAAAGAAATTGACAAGACAGAACTAACAACAAGGATGGTATCTCTTGAGTTTAATCGTTTTCTGGAATATTACAGGAATGCTGAAGACCTTAATATTGATTTTTCAAAAAAAGATCATGTAAGAGACAAAGATTCATATAAGAGCGGCGGCAATGATATTTTTATTAACCTTGGCATTATGGATGGCTTTGATAATGGCAGGATGCTGAAATACCTCATCGAGATTACAGGCCTTCCTGCAGAAGCATTCGGCAGAATCAACTTAAAGGGCGTGTATTCTTTTATCGGAGTGCAGGAATTATATGTAAATGATGTACTGGGCTCTTTTAGGAATGAAGTATATAAAGGCAGAAAAGTAAGGGTTGACAAATCGGGCGGCGCAAGGGAAAGAAAATCCTCACCTCCAAGAGGCAGAAGGGAATTTGAAAAAAGAGGGAAGAAAAGAAGTAATCAGGGCTCTTATGTTAAAAACAGATAAGAAAATATTATCATCCTGCTACTTGCCTTGATTTCTATTGTTTAGTCTGATAAATCAACAAAACCGGTCTGAAACTTTTTAAAGATAAAAACACTTGCAGTCAGCAGCTTATCAATATAAATTAATAATATGGTTAAAAAAGATGCCTGGCAATTAATTAAAAATTTAAATAAAAAATAAAATGGATCTTGATGAGTATGCAAAAAAAAGAAATTTTTTATCAACAGATGAACCCGTGGATTATCCAGCCACCAGAGATGATAAAAGCAAAGATTTAAACCCGGGACTTGCATTTGTTGTACAAAAACACTTTGCAACTCATCTGCATTATGATTTTAGGCTCGAACTTGACGGGGTGCTTAAAAGCTGGGCTGTTCCTAAAGGTCCATCTGTAAATCCCATAGAAAAAAGGCTGGCTGTAATGGTGGAGGATCATCCGCTTGAATATAAGGACTTTCAAGGGTTCATATCTGAAGGAAATTATGGAGCAGGTGAAGTATTGATTTGGGATAAAGGTACTTATGACGCACTTGGGGCCAATGAAAAAAACAAGAGTATGGAAATAATTAGAGATGGTTTGGTAAAAGGGCATATCACGTTTATTCTTAAAGGCAGTAAACTAAAGGGTGAGTTTGCCCTTATAAGGTTAAAAAAAAGTGATCCCAAGAACTGGCTGCTGGTTAAAAAAAGGGATGAATTTGCAGACAGCAAGGATATCCTGAGTTAATATAGAGTTATTCTAAAACCTGTTAATTTTCTATAAAACCATCATTAGCAGGCTTTATAAGACAGAAGATTTTATAGAGTTTTATTTTATGTTAGTGTATATATAGTAAAAAGTATAATCCATCTTTATGATATTTATAATTTAAAACAGCTGCACTTTTTCTTTGAAATTGATTTTATATCCCTGTTCCAAAAAGCTTTAATAACCATTCTTTCTTAAAAATTTGGACAGGATTAATAAGTATGATATTATTAATAAGCAAAGCGTTTAGTATAATATTTTTTCGTTTTTTAACAGAGACAATGTTTAGATTTTTTGGCATATTTTAAGAAAGCAGTTCATATGAAAAAGAGCGAAAATGATAATACAATAGGGCCCAATCAAAAAAATAAAGTAGATACTATTAAATTTAACAATGATGAATTGCAAAAAATAACCATTGATAAAGATTGTTTAAAATTTTTAAAGCCTGGTTTTAAAACTTCCGTTCTGAAAAAAAATGAGGGAATAAATACAATTTTTATATCTTCTTATGTGCCTAGAAAATGCGGAATAGCCACATATACAAAAGATCTGACAAAGGCAATAGATGAAGTAAACAGCTGCTCAAAATCAGAAATAATTGCCTTAAATAAACCTGAAGATAATGTTACATACCCTTCGGAAGTAAAATTTAAAATAGACCAGGATGACTTAAGCTCTTATATAAAAGCAGGCGATTATATTAATAAATCCAGTGCCGATATAGTAGTTTTGGAACATGAATTCGGGTTATACGGCGGACGATATGGAGATAATATTATTAAACTTCTTGAATCAGTTAAAAAACCACTGATAATAACGACCCATACAATTCCTGACAATCCTGATGAAGGATATGGGAGAGCTTTAAAGGATATTATTCGTTTTGGAGAAAAAATAATTGCAATGATGCCTGAGAGCATTATTAAACTTAAAAATAAATATGGCCTTCCAAAAAAAAAGATAGAGCTGATTGCGCATGGAGTTCCCGATATTCCTTATGTGCCAAATGATAGTCACAAAAAAGAAAAAGGATTAGAAGGCAGAATAAT
>Ga0247841_10012022_pt1 | contig 11368 bp, 9 predicted proteins | sample LaCruzMarch2015__2_FD_192410 | JGI IMG/M metagenome (GOLD analysis project Ga0247841, IMG submission 192410) | Freshwater microbial communities from meromictic Lake La Cruz, Castile-La Mancha, Spain - LaCruzMarch2015_18m | ecosystem: Environmental > Aquatic > Freshwater > Lake | place: Spain...
ACGGCTGTGGGGAAACCGCTTTGTGCCAGGTGAAGGTTCGTTCTTCTTCCGCTTGGAACGGGACGGGAAGGGACCTTCCGTACGTGTGCAGCAGACGATTTTAAACGATGCATCGTGCCGGCTTGAAAATCGTGATGCATTGGGGGGTGCCAAAGAGGATGGAACGCAGGGCTGCGCGTGTGTCAGCCATTCAGGAAGCCTGCGCATTGGCGGTGCATTCTTGTTGGCAGTCGCAGAACTGATTCGCCGGGGCGAGCGCTTTGAAGGTCTGTCAGAACCTGTGACGGCCGGCCCGCTTCAGATTGTGTCAACGTGTGGAAAGCGTCAGCGTGTGATTGTGCTGGAGAAGAAATAGTGGCAGTCTGCAGCCTCCTACGCTAAAGCTACGGCGGCCAGGGTAGCAGTTGGCAGTTAAAACGCTCAACGTTGAAGTGGTTCCCTGAACCCCGAACCCTGAGCCCTAAGGTATACGAAGGAATGTTTTTATGAAAGAAGAAGATGTTGTGGCGCAATTGAAGGAACGTATTGCTTTCCTGCTGGATAAGGATGTAAGTTCTATTTCTGGCGACCAGCCCTTGCACGAGATGGGGTTGGATTCCATCGCCTTTGTCGATTTGCTGGTCTTCATTGAAAAACAGTTTAAACTTGCGCTGGCTTCTTCCGGGCTTAACCAGGAAGACTTCGCATCGCTTAATGGTCTGGCTCAACGGATTGTGCGTTCGACTTAAACCAGCCGCCCGAGTCCCGCCTACGCGAATACGTCTACGGCGGGCAGGCACGAACCACACGAATGAAAAGAATGTTTTACGCGAAGATCACTATGAGAGGTGCTTGCACGGAAAGCCCCCGCGAGTGGCGGCATCCTCCTACGCGAATACGCTACGGAGGACAGGTGCCGCCGGGGCTTATCTCGTGCAAGCACCTGAACGTCACGCATGGACTCCGGGTGAAGGACGAGCTGTGCCTCCCGTGTATCCACGGGCTTGCGGAGGCACGCCGTCCTTCACCCCAATTGCGATCTTTGCGAGAAAGTATTCCGTCAAACTGGTCAACTTATAGGTAGGCATGAGAATTCCCAGCTCTCAAAAAAAACGGTATCTCAATGGTGCGGATTGGTGTTTACGCGCACTTGCGGTCGGTACGAAGTTGAAGGCAAACCGTCGGCTTGTCTTTGGGGTCTCCGTGTTTCTTGAAGGGTCTCCTGACGCGAATCGGCTGAAGAGCAGTTATATTTTATTTTGCCAGCAATTTCCTGTCTTGCGCGGTCGTGATGCGCGGTGTTGGTGTCTTGCGCCTTACTGGAACTATTCAGGTACGAAGGTGCCACGCGTGCCGGAAGAGATCCGAGTCGGCAGCGGTGTGCTTCCGGGACATGCGTCTGAAGCTGATTATACTAAGTATGTTGAACAGGCCCTTAACAATTATGCCGTGATAGACGGCTGGCGTGTTGCTTTGGATGTGGTCCAGACGTCGGACGCTTCCAAGAGTATGCTGGTATTCCTGTTCGACCACTGCCTCTTCGATGCAAAGGGCGCGGACGCATTCATCCAACTTTTCCTTCAACACTTCAATGGCGTTGAGATGAGCATTCCTGAGTCTGAAAAGCTGCCACGTGCCGATGCCCAGCTTGACGACTGGTGCAGTCGGTTTAGGAGCGGCCGGGATGCCAATCGATGCATCCGGAAATTAATGAATGCAGAGACGGCTAATTTGCCATTGCCGAGCGACTTAACGAAACGTCCGATCCGCATTCGGGAAATCTGCTTTACACCGGAAGAGGCCAAGCGGATTCAAGCGCGCGCCTTCGAGGTCGCGGGCTACCTGATGTTTGCACCTTATGCACTGGCCACAGCAGTTTCGGCGTTCTATCCTGTGTTTAGCCGGGTGCTCAAGGGGAACTTTGACTTTGTTGTCTCGACATCGACAGACAAGCAACGTGCCGCGGCGAGGAAGCATCATGTATTCTTTAATGACCTCTCCTTCCTTTTCTTCCAATTCCCGATGTCTCAGGCAACGGATCGGAATGCGCTTGCTGTGCTCTTGCGCAATCAGCTTGTGCAACAAGCGAGGGACGGACTGCCGGCGGTTCTTGAAGAGGGGAACTTGCTGATGCGTATTTTCCCAGCGAAGGTGTTGTGGCTCTTTCTCATGAAATACTATCGGAACCGGATGTCCTCCTTCGCCTTTACGTCCTTGGGTGAGCCCCAGATGAACGTCTCCGAAGTCGCCGGATGCCGTGTACTGGATTACATCCATTTCCCGATGATTCCGACACCGCCGGGGCTGGGATTGATTTTATGCCAGCATGCGGGCAAGTTACACGCGGTACTTTCCTGTTTTGAGGGCGTGATATCGGATGAGGATATGGACGCGATTCTTGCGAGATTCCGCTTCCAGATCCTGACGTAACGCCCAATTTTCAATAAGGCAATCACGCAATAAGGCAATAAGGCAATTCTTTGTTATAGGTGTAACATGTCCGAGCAATATGACATAGCTGTTGTGGGGGGCGGCGCGGCAGGGATGCTGGCTGCTTGGACAGCTGCGCAGCGCGGTGCGCGTGTCGCCTTGATTGAACGCACATCGAAGCTAGGGGGTGCTGTGCAGTATGGACTGCATCGATGGATGTGCGGTCTCTTTCCCTGCGATGTCCAACAGCCGGATGAGTTTCTGCATGGACCCGGCGTCGAGCATTTCTGCCGTCTGTTGGTCCATGGCGACCCGCGGACACACGCCGTGCGACGTGGTCGCGTCTGGCTGTTGCCGATTCCTTCCGGCGCGACCTTTTCAGCGTGCGCGCAGGAGATGCTTGCAAGCGAAACTTCTTTGAAAATGCTCGTGAATGAACGGGTGTCTGGTGCTCAGGTTGTTCATGAGAAGGGCCTATCCCGCATACGCGCTGTTGAGCTAGAGTCGGGGAAGAGCATTGAAGCCCGAGCGTTTATCGACTGCACAGGGAATGCTGCGCTGTGTCGCTTGGCTGAAGCGTCCATTGAAGTCCCTGAACATCCGGCCTTGGGCGGGTATGGCGTGCAAGTCGAAGATGTTCTGACCGCTGAAGCGAGTCCGTTCGGAATGGCAATCGACGTCCCGCGGCTTTGCCGGCAGGAAGCTGAACAGGGGGCCTTGCCTCCTTGGTGCGCGTTTACGACCTGCGAGGCGATGCCAGAGGAAGGATGCGTCTGGTTGCGGCTGGCGGTGCCAGGCGATGTATCCCTGGAGGATGTCAGGGCAATCGAGCAGAACGTGCTTCAACTCCTCAAGCAAAAGCTTCCCGCGTTTCAGCATGCGCGAAAGCGCGAAGAGACACCCTACGTTCTATTACGGGAGGGAGTCCGTGTGCGAGGGCGCTATCGTCTGACAGGTGATGATGTGTTGCGCGCACGCAAGATGGAGGATGCTGTTGCGCGGAACAGTTGGCCCATCGAGCGCTGGGATGCTGAAAAGGGTGTTCGCTATGGCTATTTGCCCGAGGGTGAATGGCATGATATCCCGGCAAGATCGTTGCAGCCGGAGCAAGGTCCGATCAACCTCTTATGTGCGGGAATGATGATTTCCGCAGACCACGACGCCCAGGCCTCTGTGCGCGTGACAGGCACTTGCATGGCCACTGGAGAAGCAGTCGCAAAAATGGCGTTACAAGGATTAATCTAAAATAAGTGCACGTGAGGACAACTTTCTTGTCGTGAACCTTTTTCATAAGAATGCAGTATTTACGGAAACATGCTAGTTTGTTCACAGCAATTATATAATCAAATATCGACGAACTTCCTTCAGTAGAAAAATTCGAAATCGCGTTCGCGTTTGTTTATTGTTGACTTGGATATGAAAATAATCTACTCTTATCCCGTTCAGGTAAATTTGTAATTTTGTGTCGTTTTAATAGAAAGAAGTAAAATCATCAAGAAGTTTTTGATATTCTGTGCATGCCTTGTGGTCGGCGCAGTGGCGATTGCTGCTACCAAGAATCGCAATACCGAGTTGGACCTTGAGGCGAAAGTTCGTTCTCTTCTAAGTGCAAAAACCCCGAGCAAAGAATTATCAGATATTGAGAAAGCAGCCAAAGGCTTAAACACGGATGACCGCTTATGTTTTATCGTGATTGCTCTTGAACTTGCGGAGCAGACAGAGGAGCGGATCAAAAAACTTAAGCCATGTATTGTTGGCCATAGCGAGTACGCAAAAGCCCATCCTTTTCTGTTCTATTCTTTGGCGGAAGCTTTGGCGGATAAGGGGGACACCGCCGGGGCAGAGGCCATGCTTTCGCAGTTCTCATCTTCGCAGCCGAGCGAACTTGATCAAGCTGATATGTGTTCCGTACGTACGCGCATGGCACTCCAACAGAAGCAAATGGACGCCGCTAAGCGAAACCTTGGTGCCGCCAGGCAGGCCCTGGCGAAAGCTGTACCTGACGACCTCTACCGAACATGGCGCACTCAGGTTATTGAACAACGACTCAAGAAAATGGCAAGTCTGGTTAATGCTGCTTACACCAAGAAGAACGTCACTTCCGGCGGACCGGCCTACCTGGCCTGGCTTAAAGCCGACAAAGCGCGCGATATTTCTGCCTACCAGCAGGTGGCAGCCGCTTATCCGGACACCATTTTTGCTGACGCCTCGCTTCTGGAAGCCGCCCGCATGCAGTTTGACGCGGGGCAGGTCGTCCCTTGTCTAAAGCTACTTGATAACCCCAGGTTACAAAAAGGTGTCTTGGCGGTACCGGCTGGCCTGCTGAGGGGCGATGCCCTGTTGATACAAGGAAAATCGCTATCGCTTAAAGAGGTTCGTGCTGTTTATGATAAGGCTTTGGCGCTTTTGAAGGAACCTAAAACGATTGAGGAACTCACCGTTGAGGAGAAGAAAGGTATACAGCCTCAGCAGCCTCTGCACCGTTTCCATAACAGCTATAATACGTGGTTCGGACGCCAAGCCGGCAACATTCTCATACCCGGGTTGTTTCCCTTGGCCGATATGTACTATCGTTATCAGTTGCTTCTGCGGCTTGCGGCGCTGAACTATGCGGAAGGCAACTCAGGTGACGCCGCCACGCTCGCGCAGTCCCTGGCCCTGTTTGATGATGTGGACCGCCAGATGGAGCAAGAGAAGCGTGGCGCGGGCGGTGTGGTTCTTGCTAATGTCTTCACAACACAGCGTTTCTTCTTGCCTCTCGACTGCTTCAAGTGCGAGCCGCCATCCGTCTATGCGCAGTTGTTGCTGTCCGTGGCCTTTTTCCACGTCTATGACTTTGATCAGGCAAATCTGTGGCTGAGTCGCACCCTGAAAGATAAGCATCTCAGGTCAAAGGAAGCGCGTGACGCCGCCACCATGCTTCTGGCCACCTCAGAAAATATGCAGTGGAATAGTGCACGCGCGCTCACGCTGGCAGGACAGATACAGTTGCCCAAAGGAGCAAAAGTCACGGCGCCCTTTTATTATGCCCGGCAGATGGAGTGGTCGCTCCTGCATATGCAGAAGAAGCCGGATTACCCGGCTGCAATGGCTGCGATGCAACAGGTGCTCGACCGTCCTCCAAGCGATAACGAATTTGCCCAGCGCGCACTGCTTTGCCAGGCCCAGTTGTCCATGAATTTCGACCTTGACCTGTCAAAAAAACTTTTTGAACGTTTTTCCAAGCTGTATCCCGGAGTGTATACAAACGCCATACAAAGTTTTCTTAAAGAAATAAGCCAGAAGAAAGAAGGAAGAGTTAACTCATGAAAAGCCCCATACGTTCCGTTGTGTTGTTTACTGCCCTGCTGCATCTGTCTCCTGTTGTCAACGCCTTCGAATACAAAACGACCTTTTATGTCGGTCCCAACGACAATGGTAAACAGTGGATACGGAATGAGTTGATGGTCGGCGATACGATGAAAGTCACGATCGCGGCAAGGAGAGACTACAAGCTCGTGTCAGCTCAGGTGGCCGACGGCAATGGGCTTTCATGGTCGAAGGAAGTTTTCACTTTTACATCATCACCGGTTCCAGCGACTATGGCGAAGGACACACGCATGGAGGCGAAATGGGATGGGGAACTTCAGCCGGATAGTAAAGGCGGTGGCAAGGGGACAATAAAAAATCTCCCTTGGAGTCTCACGGGCGTGTATATGTTGCTTGGGGAGCATGAAGGCGTCGGTTCCGACAAAGAACGTACCCCTCCCGGAACCCTCAAATCCGAAGACCCTTCTGGCAATCAGCCGACATTTAAACCAGGGATAACGTACGACGAAGTGAATAGAAAATATATAGGCATTTTCAAAGTCGAGGATAAATTAGGTAATGGGGTATACGCCGGCACACCTTATGGAACAGCAAGGCCTTGTTCACTCGGCACGGAGATCAAGGATTGCCCAGATTGCAATAAAACGAAGGTCCCCTTCGCCTACTTGGGTTGTGAAGGCACGATAGGTGGCAAAGTCTTAGGGGATACGATTGAAATTGGCACCTATACAGCCGATCCGGAGTTGAGTTCCAAGAAGATCGAGCGCGACACACTCGCTCCTGAAATTGTCGCTTTAGAGGTCAGTGTAAACGCTGAGGCCGCAAAGCTCATCGATTTTAATGCCCAACTGACGACAGCCGAGGCGAACCTAGACGCAGCCATCGATCAGTTTGTATTAGTCCATACCGAGTTCGAACGGAAGGCCGTTACGGATGCCAAGAAGGCGGTAGAGAAAAAGGAAGGAGAGATAGCGGCATTATATGCTCGTCTTGAGACAATACCAAAACCAAGTCCGGCGACAAGAGCAGTGATTCTGAACGACATTAGAAAGGCAGAAAATACGCTGAAAACTCTGCGGGCTGCGCTAGCAACAGCGGAAGCGGCACTGAAAACGGCCCAGGAAACGCAAAAACAAAACGCAAAAAACGAATACGCCATTAATAGACTCCTGGACCTCGTGGCTGGTCTAACTGTCCAAGTTTTAGAACTGGAACTTGTTCTGGCCTTAGATAATAGTCGGCTTGATAGTTTAAAAACTAATCATCAAACGGTTGTTGAACGTATCGCATTTCTGGAGGGCTTGGAAAAAGATTGGAAGAATTATATACCAACAATAATTTTACATGAACTCGATCACCGCAAAATCTGTTATTCCTTTCGAGATGAAATAACAGTAATGCTCAACACACTGCGCGTCTATGGATACGCTGCTGATGCTGGTACAGCAGAAAACCTTGCCCGTGATCATTTTCAAAATGTTTTGAAACGTGGAATAGAAGACATACAGGATGCGTGCAAAAAAAAGCAGAACAAATATGACGATAATCCAAAATATTGAGACCGCACAAAGAAACAGGATTAAAATGAAAAATGCATATGTAATCATCTCTGTCGTCTGTGCGATTGTCCGTTGTTGTCCGGCTGAAACAGGACAGTTACAGCCGGTTGGCTACTTACGCGCCGATGTGTACGTGCCAGAACCGCTCTCTCTGAACACCACCTCACGCCTGACGACCCATGTTTTCAACATTAGCAACTGCCCTGTGCAGATGCATATTGGTCGTTTCGGTTTCCAGCCTTGTTTTGTGGTTTTGGGAACGCCCAGGACACCCACGAAGGAATGTCCAAGGACGGACGTTTGGGGGCCTGGCATCGATACGCGGATGAAAACGGTGGAGAATCGTGTTCTTGTTTCAGGATGGGACCCCGACGCTTACCGACCCGAGCGCTATGGGATCATTGTCTTGAAGGATGAAGGGTATGCGCGTAAAGTTACGTTCCTGCCAGGCTGGCTGTCGAAAACAGAGTTGCCGGACAACTGCCAAAGCCTCAAGAATCTGGCGGTGGATGCGGGGGTTTCGTATAAGTGCAGACGCCGCTTCTCACACCTGAGGCTGTACAATCTGGCAAACCCATCCTCTTTGGCGAAACGAATCAGGTATATGCACCCTCTTGTCGTCTTGTTTCGTTCAACGCCAGCAGTTATTCGCAGGGGGCTGAAAAGAAGCAGGCCGTGACGAATGGCCTCTCACTGGAGATCGAGATATGGGATCAGGTTGAAGTAGGCAAAGACATTGCGGCTGTCTACCTGATCGGCAACCAGGGGCCTCATAGCGTCTGGGTCTGGCAGAACGCGCTGGTGCAGGCCAATACCACCTTTACGGTGCGTCGCTTTGATAAACAGGTGATCAGTACGATCAGTGGCGACTCCCTGAAGGCCATGACCGAGCTTCTGCCCACACGCCCGCCGATACCGCTCAATCCCGGTGAATACCTCACGTTCCGCCGTATCCTGCCGGCAAGCGCACTTCCGATCAGGCGTCATCAGGACTGCACGCTCACGCTTGTGTTGGATGCGCAGTATTCGCCCGACCGCCCAGGCCCAGAGGATAAGCCTCAGGTCATGAATCTTACAACAACAACGGCTATTCAAGTCAAATAAGGAGACTCCCATGAAACGCTTCACTCTAATCGGCATGCTCATCCTTGCGGCGCTGGCAACAGCCTATTATTTTCTCCGTCCTGCGCCCATTGATATTTCGTTGACAGGGATGTACTTTCCGATTATCAACTGTGAGATCGAGAAGGTTCGGGCTGGCATTAAAGCCGGCTTCGATGTAAATGCACGGGACGTAATAGGACATACCTCTTTATATTTCGCTATAATGAACTCGGAGTGTACAGTCTCCCAACGGCAGGATATGGAAAAACTCCTTCTTGAAGCCGGGGCGAACCCGAACGTGACGAATAGTTTAGGCGACACGCTTCTGAACGAGATGATTTACGTTGCAACGAACGATGTGGATATTGTACTGGTGGAAGAGTTGCTTCGCGCAGGAGCTAAAACCGAACTCAAGAATAATGACTCTGATACGACACCACTCATGGTCGCAGCAAAAAACTATTATACCGATGTTTTTGCCAAGACACTCATCAAATATGGTGCAAATGTAAATACGTGTACGACCGAGGGGTTTACGCCACTGATGTATGCTTTAGTAAACTCAAAGGCATCACCAAACCTTGTCATGGCACTGATCGCAGCCGGGGCCAATGTCAATGCGAGTTCGACCAATGGGCTTACGCCACTTTTGTCTGCTGTAAGAAATCCAAAGGCATCGCCAGACCTTGTCAAGGCACTGATTACGGCTGGGGCAGATGTCAATGCTGTTGACCGCAATTCAATGACAATTTTGGACCACGCCCTAGGCGAGGTGTATGTATATAAGACGAATGAGAACAAGAAGGTGATTCTCAGCCTGCTCCGTCAGGCTGGCGCAAAAAAAAGAAGCTGGGGAGGGGAAGAGCCAGATATCAAACCTGCAGAATGAAAAAGTGGATACCCCTTGTCCAATATTCAAGGAGAGGGCTAGCATTTCCGAAGTTTATTGAGCATTCCGTGTTCCAAATTGGATATTCAACTCTGTCTATTGCTCCCTGTCACGTTTTCTCGCGTTTTCGCCCTTTAGGCTTGAAGAAAACGAGTCAAAAGACTATTATTAAAAGGTTTTTTGACCCAATAATGGCATTGATATTATTTTTTGCTAAACGTGGTCGAGGATAGGATATTTTAAATGAGTTGTGCTTCGACACTTTTTGGACAAGAATTTACTCAAGAAGAAATTGAGCAGACACGCCAAGCGCATGGCTTGCTGACCATGGAAATAGAGGTCGGCACACTCTGTAATTTTGCCTGTCGATATTGCTATGTCGGCGACGGCATCGCTACGAAACCCCTGGAAGCGGATTGCGAATTGACATTGGAGGAGATTCAGAATGTCATTTGCCAAGCTCAGGCGTTAGGCGCACGTAAGATTATTTTGCTGGGCGGGGAGCCGATGCTGTATGAGTTCACATTGGGACTTTGCGATTGGATTCGTGCGCGCGGCATGGGTGTCGAACTGTTTACCAATGGCTCGAACATGAGTGAAGAAGCCGCGAAGCGGCTGTTTGCCTCGGGTGTGCATGTTGTGCTGAAGTGGCATTCGTCGAATGCGGAGACGCAGAACTGGCTTTCTGGTATTCCCGATGCGAATCATGTGATTCATGAGGCGTATCGTCATTTACGCGCAGCGGGGTATCCTGGCGAACATGCGAAGTTTGCGCTGAGCACGGTGATCTGCCGTCAAAATATTGACGAGCTCCCGACGTTGTGGTGTTGGATGCGCGAAATCGGGATTGAACCGTACTTTGAAATGATCACGCCCCAAGGACGTGCCATTGAAAACGGTGAAAAGCTGTCGCCAACAGTGGAAGAGCTCCATCGTTTGTTCGAACTGATCCAGAAGCTTGATGCTGAAAAGTTTGGTCGCGTCTGGGATGCTCAACCCCCGCTGGTCGGCAATACGTGTTTGCGCCATTCCTTCTCCTGCCTGATCAATGCAAAAGGGGATGTGATGCCGTGTGTCGGTGTCCAGATTCCCGTCGGCAACATCCGGAAGCAACCGCTTGCTAAAATTCTTGAAGACAGCGAAGTTGTCGAGGATTTGCGCAACCACAAAAAGACAATTCAAGGGGCCTGTGGGCAATGCGACAAGGCTGTTTATTGTTATGGCTGCCGTGGCGCCGCGTATCAGATGACGGGTAATTATTTGGGTTCCGATCCTTTATGCTGGCGCAATCAGAATGGTGAGAATTGTAGTTTTCTGCCCATGGACGCTGCTGCGTTGATTCCCCATCAACCGCCGACGCGCATGATTGATACACTGGAGACGGTTTCGGAACGTTCCGCTACGGTGAAGGCGCATATTGCCCCGGACAATCCGCATTGCAAGGATGGCCGACTCACTGAGGCTGCACATCTGGAGTTGATGGCGCAGGCTGCCGCGACATTGCAGGGATTCCGCACCCGTGTCCGTCCGGATGGTGTGCCTCAAAAGGGTATGCTGATTGGCGCGCGCGATGTGAAAATTTTGAAGCCAATCTTGGTGGGCGATCAGTTGGATGTGATGGTTCGTAAGGATACACGCTTGGGAACCTTTGGAATTTTGCATGCCGAAGTCAGCCGGAATAATGAACTCGTTTCAACAGCGGAGTTAAAGACATGGCACGAGGAATAATTATATTCGGATTGCTGGCGGCGTTAAATGTCCTGTCTGCTGAGGAACAGCAACCGCTCAAGGAATTAGAATCGGCATTGTCAGATGTGAAGACGGTACGGACCCGCTTTGTCCAGGAAAAGAAGATGGCACTCTTCAAGAAGCCGATGATCACAAAAGGCGCGATCTTGCTCGAAATGCCCGGCAAGCTGATGTGGAAAGTCGAATCTCCGGTCAAGTATGTGCTTCTCATTGACGGGCAACATGCCAAGCAGTGGGACGGGCAGACAGGCAAGACGGTGAGTATCGCTTTAGCGGACCAACCTGTCTTTGCGGCTGTGACGCAACAGTTGCGTGCCTGGTTTGCAGGGAATTACCGTGTGTTGTCTAA
>Ga0247841_10012023_pt1 | contig 11368 bp, 13 predicted proteins | sample LaCruzMarch2015__2_FD_192410 | JGI IMG/M metagenome (GOLD analysis project Ga0247841, IMG submission 192410) | Freshwater microbial communities from meromictic Lake La Cruz, Castile-La Mancha, Spain - LaCruzMarch2015_18m | ecosystem: Environmental > Aquatic > Freshwater > Lake | place: Spain...
TCCGGCGGTGACCCTCTGGTCCTTAACGATGACCAGCTGGAATCTATCATAAAGAGGCTGAGGGCTATTGATCACGTTGAGATCATTCGTATCGGGAGCCGTACGCCGGTCGTTATGCCTCAGAGGATCACGGATAAATTGGTCAATATGCTCAAAAAATATCAGCCGATATATTTTCTCACTCATTTTAATCATCCAAAAGAGGTTACGCTTGAATCAAAAGCCGCTTGCGAAAAACTTGCTGATGCTGGGCTCAGCCTCGGGAATCAGTCAGTCCTTTTAAAGGGTGTTAACGATTGCCCCTGCATAATGAAAAAACTTACGCATGAATTATTAATGATGCGTGTCAGGCCGTACTATATTTATCAGTGCGACCTTGCAAAAGGCATTTCTCATTTTAGGACACCAGTCTCTAAAGGTATAGAGCTGATAGAGAATTTGAGGGGGCATACATCCGGGCTCGCCGTTCCTACATTTGTTGTTGATGCGCCGGGCGGTGCGGGGAAAATACCTGTTATGCCAGACTACCTTATCTCTCAATCGGACGATTGCGTTGTGTTGCGCAACTACGAGGGTGTAGTCACAGCAGATGCCGAACCGTCAGCATATGTTCGCCATGATAAAAAGAAGTGCGAATATTGCCAGGACAAAAAATATTCTACGGACGAGGGTGTGGCTGGCCTGTTGAAAGGATGCAAACTCTCTTTACATCCAGAGGACCTGAGCAGAAAGAAAAGGAATGCTAAATAAAATACCAAAAATATTGGACGGAAAAGTTACTTTCATTATCGGCAGTGATAAGAATGCCGGCAAAACAACGTTCCTCAATTATGCTTCGAGGCGTGTAAAGACGCTGTCGTCGCCGGTGCTGGTGAGCGTTGGCATAGACGGTGAGAAGCAGGACAGTCTTCTATCCATTCCAAAGCCGCAAGTGCTTGCAGACGAGGACGATTATATAATTACGACAGACAAGATGTTGTGTGCCAGTAGTGGCCGCTTCCAAATTATGGAGGTCTTTCCGTTTAGGACGGTGCTTGGTAGGGTGCTACTCGCTAAGACAATAAGGAAAGGTTATGTGGAGCTTGTCGGGCCTGAACATAACGAACAGCTCTCTGATATTTTGAATTATGTGAAGAACGAAAAAGGTTTGAACACTATTCTGGTCGATGGAGCGGTCAATAGATTAACACAGGTCTCTACGTCGTCGGATGCCTCGTTCATTTATGTGTTGAAGGTAACGAATGATAACCTTAATTCCTCTATAGAAAAAATGCGGTCCATATATTTACTGAACAGCATAAAGAAGTTCGATGGGAAAAAAAGCGGCAAACATGTAGAACTCAATGGCGCGTTAACAAAAAATAAACTTGAGGGAATAGAAGTCGCTGACAAGAGTCTGGTCCTTGAGGATTTTACGCGGGTCTTTTTGGACTACAATGGAATAAAAAAACTTTTAAATAAGACTACATTGTATTTCAAAACGATCTTTAAACTTCAATGTTTTGTGGTGAACCTTGTCGACATAGATATAAGTCACTTTGACAACAAGTTGGATGATGATATAAGAAAACTCGTTATGTATAACCCATATATGGAGCCTGTGTCTTGATAGTTCAAGTCGATTACAAGCCTCTTACGCCCTATGGACAGGATTTAGCTAGGAATATCGCTATTATTAGTGATGCCGGGGTGCTGGAGAAGGAATATTCGCTTATAGAGACGGCGATAAAGCTTGTTAAGGACGACCAACGTGCGGCCAAAATAGAATTCCATTTAAAGAAAATACCTCTGTTGAATCCGCTGGACGGGAACAATTTTGATCCCGCCGACCTTTTTCTCATAAAAAAGTTCATCATTAACTACGTCGCTATTATACGTGAATTGGATGATGGGACAGCCAAAGCCTTTAACATGGGGTTCTCTTCAAAAAAGCTTTTGGATAGTCTCTGTATAGATCAGGATGATGCGGATACATTCTATCTGAACGACAGTTACAGCGACGAACTTAAAACAGTAAGGAAGAAGATAAGGAAAATTGACGAGGAGTTAGACTCCATAAAACAAAAGCAACTGTTGGAAATACAAAGAAAGTTCAAGCTTGATTTTAAACTCAGGGACTTTTTGGTGGTTGACGAGAATATAGCCGTAAAACTGGACAAGGATCATTTTTTTATTGAGCATTTTGATAGCAATAACTTTGTAGTAAAACCAATCTATAACAAAAAATATTTTGAACTTTACCTGGAGCGTGATGGGTTGGTGGCAGAGGAACAGCGTCAGGAAAAAATAATAATTGAGAAACTATCCAAAGAGGTCAGGGCTGAAAGTAAGAACATCGCTGGGTACATAGATGTTGTTACAAAGCTTGATGCGTTGATCGCAAAGGCTCGTCTTGCTGTAAAATATAACATGACCAGGCCCGTTATCAGGTCTCAGGTCGGCAATATCAAGATACAGAACGGTAGGTATATCCCTTTGGTGAATAAATGCAGCGTCCTAGGTACCAAATATTCCCCTCTCAGTACTGAGTTCAACAGCAAAGTCATTGTTATACATGGCTCCAACATGGGTGGGAAAACTGTGCTCCTCCAGACTGTTTGTTTTCTACAGACACTCGCCCAGACAGGATTTTTTGTTCCGGCTGACCTCTACGAGACTGTAGTTTTTGACAACATCCATTATATAGGCGAGTCAATGGCTGAGGAGGTGAACGGTTTAAGCAGTTTTGGTCTTGAAGTACATGAGTTCATGAAGGCGTATGGCAATTTGAAAGGGAAGACACTTTTTATTATAGATGAGTTTGCAAGGACGACGAATTCCAAAGAGGCTGTAGCACTAATCTCAGCTGTGCTTAAGGCGGCTTCTGAGAACAGTGACATTTATATGTTCATGTCCACACATTTCCTTGAACTTCCTGAGTTCAAGGGTGTATCATTCTATAAAATGAAAGGGCTTAATTACAGCGAGTATGAAAAGTACTATCTAAAAGAAAAGGACTATGGTCTTGATGAGAGGATACGCCTTATCAATAAATATATGAAATACGAGGTCATGCCTGATGAAAAAGGTGCTGAGCAGTACGACGCTCTGAACGTTGCCAATATATTGGGCATGGATAAGAAAATATTATCGTACGCTAAAAAATATCTGGATGTGGGAAATGAATAAGCTGGAACTATCAAAGAGCAAAATAGAGCAGGCGAGGAAACTCGCACAGAGTATTGTCGAGCCTGTGCAGAAGTATATAGACCATCATACCTCTATGACCGTTGAGAGGACGACCCTCAGGATGATGGGTGCTGACGGTGTTAATTCTGACGGGGCGCCGGTGCCGAACATAATTGTGGATTCTTTGAAAGACAAATTAGGTTATGGTGTGGCTAAATACTACATTAACGCTCTGATAAAGAAGGGAATGAGCGTCAGTGAGTTAAATGATGCCATCGCAAAGGGACTGGATATCTCAAAGCTGGAGCTTTCCGACCTTAAACATATAAAAGAAAAGGGCGACAGCCTCGTTAATAATTTTAAAGCCACAGTGACGAAGAACGTAAAACATCGCAAAGAAAAATTGGAAAAATATAAAAAGAACATAAATTCTCCAATGCTTTATTTAATAGTAGCCACAGGGAATATCTACGAGGACGTTAAGCAGGCACAGGCTGCCGCTATTCAGGGGGCCGACGTTATTGCCGTCATAAGGACAACGGGGCAGAGCCTCCTTGACTACGTTCCGTATGGTCCAACTACAGAGGGCTTTGGTGGTACTTATGCAACGCAGGAAAATTTCAGGATAATGCGTGTAGCCCTCGATGAAGTCGGGGAAAAAATTCATAAGTACATCAGGCTCGTAAATTATTGTTCCGGGCTTTGTATGCCGGAGATCGCTGTAATGGGTGCGATAGAACGCCTGGACATGATGCTTAACGACTCAATGTACGGTATTCTTTTCAGGGATATAAATATGTATAGGACATTCGTAGACCAGAATTTTTCACGAATGATAAATTCCTACGCCGACATAATAATTAATACAGGCGAAGATAATTACCTCACGACCTCTGATGCGTATGAAAAAGCTTACACGGTGCTTGCGTCTCAATTCATAAATGAATGTTTTGCATATAAGGCCGGCATGCCAGCGAGGTTGATGGGGCTTGGTCATGCGTTCGAGATGGACCCTAAGATGAAGAACGGATTTTTGTATGAACTCGCTCAGGCGCAGATGGCCCGCGAGATATTCTCTGAGGCGCCGTTAAAATACATGCCACCGACGAAGTATATGACCGGCGACATATTTAAAGGCTACGCAATGAACACGATGTTCAACTTTGTTGCCAAGGCCACAGATCAAAAAATATTGCTTTTAGGTATATTAACAGAGGCGCTCCATACACCGTTCATGCAGGACAGGTACCTCGCTGTTGAGAATGCCAAGTATGTCAACAACAGCATCGCTGACCTTGCCGGTGATATTGAATTTAAAAAAGGCGGCATCATCCAGTCACGCGCTAAAGAGGTGCTAGATCAGACGCTGAAATTCATGTCAGAGGTAAAAGAGCTGGGGCTTTTTGATTCTATAGAGAAAAAGATGTTCGCTGATATCTCGAGACACAAGAACGGCGGCAAGGGCCTCGAGGGTGTGGCAGAAAAAGATGCTTCGTATTGGAACCCGTTCGAACATTTCCTGAAGGGGGAATTAAAAATTAAGAAATGATAAAAGCATACGGTGATACATTAAACGACGGCGCTGTGCAACTATCCTTTACCCTTCCGGTGCCTAACTCAAAGAAAGCGGAAGAGGCTGCGCTTCTCTATGCAAAGAAGTTGGGTTTTGATGAAGTACACGTGGTCCATTCAAGCGCGTTGTCCGATAATTTTACGTTCTTTGTCGTCTATGGGAAAACAAATATGTCCGTAGACTATGATAATATCGTCGTAGAAGATGTTAAAAGCTCAATGGATTTTTATCAGGTGAACGATTTCATTAAAAAGAACATTAAAAGAAAGGTCGTTGTAGTTGGCGCCTGTGCAGGCACGGACGCGCACACCGTCGGTATAGACGCTATAATGAACATGAAAGGATTTGAGATGCATTACGGCCTTGAAAGATACCCCATGATACACGCGCATAATCTTGGCTCTCAGGTAACGAATGAGGAAATAATCAAGCACGCTGTTAAGGTTAAGGCCGACGCTATTCTTATTTCACAGGTAGTAACTCAAAAAGAGGTGCACATACACAACCTGACAGAGTTTGTTGAACTTTTAGAGGCTGAGAACCTGCGGTCAAAGTTCATTATCATCGTGGGTGGGCCTAGGATAAATAATAAACTGGCAATGGAGTTGGGGTTTGATGCGGGTTTTGGCAGGGGAACTTTCCCTGAGGACGCGGCATCGTTCATCGTCGAGAAAATAGTCGAGCGTGGAATAAAACATTAGGAGGGAGTATGAGCGAAGTATACATTGTAGACGCTGGAAGAACAGCTATCGGGAGTTTTGGCGGGACATTAGCTCCAAAAAGTTCCGTTGAGCTTGCCAGGGTCGTAGTTGACGCTATATTAAAAAGGAACTCGTTAAAAGGTCCTGAAATAGATGAGGTTATCATGGGCAATGTATTGCCGGCGGGACAGGGACAGAACGTCGCTCGTCAGATCGCTATACGGTCTAATATTCCTCATGACAAAACAGCAATGTCTGTGAACATGGTTTGCGGCTCGGGCCTCAGGGCTGTCGCATTAGCCGATCAGGCTATTAAGTGTGGCGACGCTGAAATGATAATTGCCGGCGGCACAGAGAGCATGTCCAATGCTCCGTATCTTTTGACCAAGGCCAGATACGGTTACAACATGGGTAATGGCACCGTCGTTGATTCAATGGTGAACGACGGGCTGTGGGATGTTTTCAATGACTATCACATGGGTGTTACCGCCGAGAATCTTGCATTAAAATATAATATCAGCCGCGAAGAGCAGGATAATTTTGCATGTGCGTCCCAGAACAAGGCCGAAGCAGCGATAAAGAATGGCAAGTTTGCAGAGGAAATCGTCACTGTGGAAGTACTCCAAAAAAAGGGCGATCCAATTATATTCAATAAAGACGAATACGTACGGTTCGGTGCTACATACGATTCTCTTGCAAAACTACGTCCTGCATTTAAAAAGGACGGCACTGTGACGGCGGGCAATTCTTCTGGCATCAACGACGGTGCTGCGTGTGTGCTGATCGCCAGTAAAAAAGCTGTTGAAAAATACAAACTGAAAACGATGGCAAAAATAGTTTCTTACGCATACGCGGGTACAGACCCTTCCATCATGGGGATAGGCCCTGTAGACGCTGTAAAAAAGGCTATGGCCAAGGCCGGCTGGAGCATAGATAAGCTTGAACTCATTGAGGCCAACGAGGCTTTTGCTGCACAGTCCCTCGCTGTAATAAAAGATCTGGGCCTGAATAAAGATATTATAAATGTTAACGGCGGGGCGATAGCGCTAGGTCATCCCATAGGCGCCAGCGGGGCACGAATACTCACCACTCTGGTCTACGAAATGAAACGGCGTAAGGCCAAAAAAGGCCTTGCCACCCTGTGCGTGGGCGGTGGTATGGGCGTCGCGATGTGTGTTGAGGCTTTCTAATTTAGCGTGAGTTCCCCCCCCCGTGTGGCGAGCGAAAGGCGCTTTGGCTGGGTTGCAGAGCAGTTGAGGGAACTTAGAGGTCAATAAAATTAACGTGGTTGACTAAGTTATATAGCGTCAGCTTTTTTTCTATTCTTAATAATATTATTGCTGATGTTTTTTATTTTAAGTACAATAAACAATAACATCTCAATTAACGGGGAGGGAGTAAAATGAAAAAAGCATTAACTTTTGCATTAGTGGTCCTATTCTTTGTTGTTGGGTGTGGTGGCTCTAGTAGCTCCAGCGGCAATGTAACAGTTAAAATGAGCGCGTCGGGTGTTGCATCGTCGAGTATTAATTTAGCAAAGATCGCGAAGGCTACGTTTATCGAGACCTGCCCGGTGCCTGCTCCAACAATGGATTCTTCCGATCTTGCAGCCGGACTGGATTGCGATAACGACGGTGGTGTAGTCAGATACTTGTCTCCTAAAAGTTTTAAGGTTGCTTTTAAGAAGCTGACCTTTGTAAAGGATGATGGAACAGAGGTCAATATTATCGCTGATACAAGTACGCTTGCGCTGTCACAAGTTGTCAATATCACGAACGAGGTAACATTGGATGCAACGACTATCGCAAACGGAACTTACATTGGCTACAAGGCTGAGCTTTATTATTATGAGATAACAATGGACCTGAATGCCTCCCCTGAGCTAACGGACCAGCCTTTGAGGCTGTTCCTCAGCGACGATGATTTTGCAAGCGAGGGAAGCCTCGGGCACCATCAGGGCGATATAGTTTTTTTAGATGCTAACGGCGTGGAGCTTGGATGGGTAGGCGGAGGTGTGGGTTGGACAGTAGCTGATCTTCAGGCGACCAGAGCGGGTATCGGCGAGTCGGTGGACCCTGAGACCGGCCATGCGCGTGGTCTTTTTGGCAACACTGCTCTTTGGGATTCTACAAGCTTTATGCAGGGAGCTAGCCAAGATATATATTTGATGGAAGGTTCATTCTCTGTGCCAGTTGTTGTTGGTTCAGGGAATAAGACCTTTAGCTTTACTTTTGATGTTGCCGATAGTTGGTTCTTTGAGGATTTCGACGGTAACCAAAAATTCAATCCATGTGAGAACGGCGCTGGTGACGCATGTCTTTCAAATGCTGAATGGGCTCCGGTATTCAATAATCCAGCAGTAACTGTTGAATGATACTCATACCAAGATCCAACGATAAACTCCTCACTGAATGTATAGTCGAGACTATGCGTTCAAGCGGTAAGGGTGGTCAACACGTTAACACAACAGACAGCGCCGTAAGACTTACTCACATGCCAACCAATATTTCTGTTAAAATCCAACAGAGCCGCAGCCAACACCAAAATAAAAAGATCGCCCTTGAGATATTGAGAAAAAAATTAGAAAGATTAAATAAAGTAAGAAAACCAAGGATAAAAACAAAAACCCCCAAGAGCGTGAAAGAAAAGAACCTCGAGAAGAAGAAGAAACGCTCACTGCTGAAAAAAAATAGAAGTAAAATAGTATGGGAATAGCAGCGCGATCTATGGTATAATATGCCTAGTATGAAATACATTATTTTTACGGTTTGCTTTTCCGCTACCGTTTTTGCTGCACCCCCTTACGCGCCAGCCAATACAGGACGTCCGTGCGTAGAGATCTCTGACAATTTTGCTCATATGGATATCGACTATAAATTAAAAGATGGGAGCATAACAATAGGTAAACTATATTTAAAAAATTATAATACTCCGATCACTGTTGTATATAGCAATTTATTCTGTGGCTTTCGTGAGGGTGATAAATATAAGATCGAAAATACGGGACAGATCAATGACAATTGCGTTTTTGCTCTCTACGAAAGAGCTCCCGGTTCTTATGGTTGCAAATGTTTTAAAAAATCGGGACATTTTTATTGCGAGGCACGGTGAGTGATTTGTTCAGATATTTAACGCGATGACTTTAAGCCTGTTCTTTTCTCCATGCTCCAGAGATATTTTGTCTTTTTTTATTTTGAGTTCCTTGCTTAAAAAACTTATGAGCTCTTTGTTTGCCTTGTTGTCTTCTGCCTGGGCAGCTACAGCAACTAAAAGGGCTTTTTTTGTGGGGTAAAGGGTGTTTACGTCGACCACGCCTTGTATCTTGGTGTTTTTAGCATTGGGTTTTACTTTTATGAGGACAAGTATCCTGCCGGCTTTATCTGTCCAGCTACAGGGCTTGGTGATTAAAGGTATCATGATTGATGCCGAGCTGCTCGATCATTTCGTCCTTGTCTGTCTCGAGCTGGTTTATTATTTTCATATGATAGTCGAGCGTCGTTTTAATTTGGGATACAAGCACGGTTTTCTGTTGTTTGAGCCTGTTTATGTCGTCGAGGACCTTTCTCATATTCTGACGTGTGTCCCTTATGATGGTTTCAGCCCGCATCTTTGCCTGATTAATGAGCTGAACAGCATCTTTGGTGGAGCTTATCTTTATATTGTCTGTGACCTTTTGTGCAGTTGTGACAGTGTCCCTGATAACGGTCTCACGCTCCCTGAAATCTATCAATGTCATCTCTTTTTCCCGCAGCCTGTCGCGGAGCATCTGTATTTCAAAGCTCATCGCCTCAACCTGTTTAGCGACCTGCTCCAGGAAAGTTCTGACCTCATCGGTATTATAGCCACGTAGCCCCTTGGAAAATTCCTTTACCTGTATATCCAGACCGTTAAGTTTCATATTGCGTATTATACACTATTCTGCAAAAGCAATTCAAGTTATAATACTTGGACTATGATAACGGTCCCTTTAAAAGGTATTTTGCCCGACAAAACAGCGTTAAAGAGAAAGCTTCATGCAAAAAGAACGTCGGAAGAAAAACTCATAGACTCTCTTTATGAGGAGGCGATGTTCTGTTTTGATCCTAAATATACAGGCAGAAAGGTGAGCTTTTTAGCGCCGCCGATATCTTCACTGATAGGGCTTTCGTCTGGGCTTGAGGCCGCTATGGACGGTGCGGAGGAAGGGTTTGTGGTCATCTGTACTATAGGGGAAAAATATACCTCGCTGATGGAAAAATATGGATTGCATCTGGACAGGCTCGCAAGCGATACTGTGGAAAATCTTGCGGAACATTCTGCAAGGGCATTGTTGGAACAATATTTTAATGAGGAGGAGTGGACGTTGACTAAAAGATACAGCCCGGGTTACGGAGACCTTGGCCTGGACGCTCAGAAACACATATTTTCTTTGTTCAGGGACGAAACGCTCGATGTGATGCTGACAGAGAGTTTTTATATGGAACCAGAAAAATCGATATCTTACATCGTAGGGGTAAAAAAGAAGTGAGAACGCTTGAGTATGGAAAGATCAAAGGTCTTGACGGTCTTGTCTGCGTGATTAAGTCAAAGGACAAAATAGAGGCTGTGAGGATGTTTTTGTGCGGCAAAATGTCTCCGGCATTTATGATAAAACACCTGAAAAAGATCGGCGTTGAGTTTGACTCTGCCGTTAAAAAAGATCTTAATTACGTTGCTGAACATATGAAAGATGTTCGTCGTATAAAATGGGAAAAGTTGGGTCTGAAAAAACTGACACCGTTCCAAAAAAAGGTTTACAAAGAATTATTCGGCTCAAAAGCCGGTGATATCTACACCTATAGTGAGCTTGCAAAAAAGGCTTCAAAGCCAAAGGCCGCAAGGGCTGTAGGGAGTCTGATGAGTGGTAATTCTTTACCGCTTTTAATACCGTGCCACAGGGTAACGTCCAAAAGTGGGAAAGAGAGTTTTTTCATCCCGTGTTTTATTGATAAGCCTTCATGCTGCAAAGAGAAAAATATCTCAAAATGTGCGGAGAGGATAAAAAATATGCTTCGGAGTTTTGAGATCGGTGAATAAATTTATTTATGCACTGGTGTTCGTCCTCGTAGTGCTGGTGATAATTTTTTCGTATAAGACCAAGGATTATCGGTTAAATTTCTTTCCGGACCTTTCGGAAAAAGAGACAAGCAGTTCCGGAACAAAGGAACTCATCGACGTAGTTTCCAAACCCATAGTTTTTGATGCTCAAAGGAAATTCTTAACAGCTCTGTACAGGGAAAAGCACACGGGCGACTGCAATCGCGAAAAAGACGGACTTGATGTGTGCGTGACAATAAAGCCGAAAATAATAATCCTGCACATGACCGATCTTGAGACGCTGGAGACCTCATTCGATTACATGAAGGAACCTGTTCTAAAAGAGGAGAGGGACAAACTTTTGAGCAGAAGCTACGACAGGGTCAACGTCTCTGTGCATTTTATGATAGACAGGGACGGGACTATATATTCCCTGATGCCAGAGAATTACATGGCGCGCCACGCGATGGGCGTAAATCATCTCGCCATAGGTGTTGAGAACGTCGGCATGAACCACACAGGCCCCACAAGGGAACAGATAGATTCCGACGTGAAGCTGGTCCGTTATTTAATGAGCAAATACAATATTCCTGCAAAAGATGTTTACAGCCACGCCGAGGTAGCTGAGCTCAGGGATAAAAAGAGCCCGTTCTTTGTTGAACAGGAAAAAGATTATTTTATGCCCAAGTATTGCGGTGAAAAGGTTATAACTGAGGTCAGAAAGAGGCTGGGCCAAGCCGGCTAAAGGTACTCAGGAGGTTTGTACATGAATAAAAGTGAGAAAGCGTATCTTTTGTATCTTGTGCGAAACGAAATAGCCAAACGCCTTAGGATCAAGTGGCAGGGCTACAAGGACGTAAAAACTACTGCG
>Ga0247841_10012029_pt1 | contig 11361 bp, 5 predicted proteins | sample LaCruzMarch2015__2_FD_192410 | JGI IMG/M metagenome (GOLD analysis project Ga0247841, IMG submission 192410) | Freshwater microbial communities from meromictic Lake La Cruz, Castile-La Mancha, Spain - LaCruzMarch2015_18m | ecosystem: Environmental > Aquatic > Freshwater > Lake | place: Spain...
TTGGGACGCGACCGGAACTCCGGGTGGAACTGGCAGGCCACCATCCAGGGGTGGTCCCTGATCTCGGTTATCTCCACCAGCCTGTTGTCCGGCGAGAGCCCGCTGAATACCAGTCCCTTCTTCTCGAAAACGTCGCGGTAATCGTTGTTAAACTCGTAGCGGTGGCGGTGCCGTTCATGAACCAGCTGCTCCGAGTAGGACTGCGCGGCCCGCGTGCCCTCCACCAGCGCGCAGGGGTAGGTGCCCAGCCGCATGGTGCCGCCCATGTCGTTGATCTTGCGCTGCTCCGGCAGCAGGTCGATCACCGGGTAGGGCGTGCCGCTGTCGAACTCGGTGGAGTTGGCCCGCTTGTTGCCCAGCGCGTAGCGCCCGAACTCTATGACCATCACCTGCATGCCCAGGCACAGCCCCAGGTAGGGTATGTTGTTGAGCCGAGCGTAGGAGGCGCTGGTTATCATGCCCTCGATGCCGCGGTTGCCGAAACCTCCCGGCACGATGATGCCGTGCACCGAGCCCAGCACCTCCTGGTGCAGGCCCTTCTCAAGGTCCTCGGACTGTACCCAGATGATGTTGACCGTACGATCGTGGTAGAGGGCGGCGTGGCAGAGCGATTCGCGCACCGAGTAGTAGGCGTCCTCCAGCTCCACGTATTTGCCAACCAGCGCGATGTTGATGCTCTCGCGCGGCACCTTCATGCGCACCACCATCTGGCGCCACTCCGCCAGGTCGGCCTTGGTTGCGTTGAGCCTCAGGCGGCTGATTATAAAATTGCTCATGCCGAACTCTTCCAGTATCAGAGGGACCTCGTAGATGGTCTCGGCCGTGACCATGGGTATGACCGCCTCCCCGGCCACGTCGCAGAAGAGCGAGATCTTGTCCCTCAGCCCCTGCGAGATGGGGTGGTCAGAGCGGCAGAGTATCACGTCCGGCTGGATGCCGATGCGGCGCAGCTCGTTCACGCTGTGCTGCGTGGGCTTGGTTTTGAGCTCCTTGGTGGTGGCGATGTAGGGCAGGTAGGTGACGTGTATATAGAGGGCGTTGTCGCGGCCCACCTCGTTGCGCATCTGCCGTATGGCCTCTAAAAATGGCTGGCTCTCGATGTCGCCCACCGTTCCGCCCACCTCCACTATGATCACCTGCGCCTTGGATATCTGCGCCACTTCGCGTATGCGTCGCTTGATCTCGTTGGTGACATGCGGGATTACCTGTATGGTGCCGCCTAAGTAATCGCCGCGCCTTTCCCCCGCGATTACAGAGGAGTAGATCTGGCCGGAGGTCACGTTGGATGCGGCCGTCAGGTTGGCGTCGATGAAGCGCTCGTAGTGCCCCAGGTCCAGGTCGGTCTCGGCGCCGTCGGTGGTCACGAACACCTCGCCGTGCTGGTAGGGCGACATGGTGCCGGGGTCCACGTTGAGGTAGGGGTCAAGCTTCTGCACCGAGACGGAGACGTCGCGGCTTTTGAGTATGCGGCCGATGGAAGCCGTGGCGATGCCCTTACCCACCGAGGAAACCACGCCGCCTGTGACAAAAATGTACTTAGCCATATTGAAAGCTATAATATCAGTCCGGGATTAGTAATCATGCGGGAAATTGAAATTGCCGGGAACAGGGGGAAACCACTTTGACCCTGACCTTATTATAGATATACGTATTTAAGGCTGTCAAGTTTAGCCGTCATTGCGAGCCGTCCCTTCTAACCCGTCATTGCGAACCCGCCTCTTCTAACCCGTCATTGCGAGGAGCCCACAGGCGACGCGGCAATCTGTCCCCGTACGTTACGATAAGATTGCCACGCTTCGCTCGCAATGACGGGAGGGAGACCGCTCGCGATGATGAGGGGTGACCGCTCGCAATGACATATTACTGGCTATACTCGAAAATCTTGATCACCGGCATCGGGGCCGACCCCGCGCTGGCCGTCTCCCTGGACTGGTAAACCAATTTATATTCGTCCAGCGCCTCCAGCGGCAGCGGGCTTGCCAGCGGGTCGGTGCCCACGATGCGGTGGTTCCCCTCTTTCTGCCCGGCTACGAAATACTCCGCCTCCCCGTAGCTCCCGAAATTGCGCAGTCCAGTAATCTCTTTGAAGGCCTGGCCGTCAGGCATCCTCTGTTCTGTCCATGTCATGACCGGTGTCTGGGCCGGCACCACCCGCTTGCCGTCGAAGTTGTAAAGGCGGCTGACCATGCTGCGGTAGAACTCGGGGTAGAAGACCAGCAGCGGGACGTACTTCCCGTCCTTCTTCTGCCAGCACAGCTCGTAGAAGTCGCCTTCCCTTTTATCGCTGAGGCCGGCCAGAGCGTAAAACTTGTCGTTGGGAGAGGCGATACGGTTATCGATGATCACGTATTTGGCGCCCAGGCCGTCCATGATCTTATCGCCCGCGGCGCCGTCCTGCGCGGTGTAAAAGCGCGCTTCTTCCAGGGGCAAAGTGGCCGGGTTGGCGGTGGGTATACGCTGCCCGATGCGCGTGACCCAGTACCCGTAGTCGCTCCACACCAGCACACCGTAGGCCGTGGGAGGGTATTCGAAATTTTTGCCCTGGGCAGGCAGGTCGTACAGCCTGTAATAATCCACCGCGCCCAGGGGCTCGGGCGTGCTGGTTTTCATCCAGTCCAGCGCCTCCATCCAGGCATTGCTAGGGCTGTGCGACGGCCGGCCGGCAACCCCCGCCGCGATCACGATTCCGGGTATCATGACCCCTATCACACAGGCGGCTGTCAGCAGTCCCATGGCTATGGCGGTACGCCCTGCCCGCCTTGCCTTGGAGGGCGCCCTTTTAGATTTTTTAACCGGCAGCGCTTTGGCCTCGGTTAGTGGGCGCGGCTGGAAGGCCGCGATAAAGCTGCCGGCTAAATAGCCGCTCAGCACGGCCAGCGATACGCTTAAATAGGAAGAGAACCTGACCATGGCCAGCGCGGCCAGCAGTATCACTATGCTCCAGGCAGCCGTCAGCACGTGCTGAGGCTGGCCTTTTTTAACGCAGGCGTAAATCAGCAGCGCCAGGCCGGCCAGGCCCGAGTACAGTGCCAGTGCAAACTCGTACCATGCCATGTCGAATGAGAATGCGCCCCCCGGGAACAGCAGCGATTTCATCTCGCCCACGACGGCCTGGTCTGTCCTCCAGGAAAAGATGCCGACCATATAACCCGCCGTCTGGTTGAAGACAGCGGGGAAAAGCAGCCACGCCCCCAGGCCGCCCAGCGCCAGCAGAACCCCGACGACGGGGAGGTAATAAATCGGCCGTAGTCCGCCCGCTTTCATCAGCGTGGAGATGATATTCAAGGCTATGGGCACCAGCATGAGGGCTGCCAGTGCCAGCAGTGTCATCCTGTCGCGTGAGAAGGGCAGGAAGATCAAAAGCGCTATCAGGAAGCAGGTGATGGCCGTTTTGCTCAGGTAGTCGGTGGGCAGGCCCCGCAGGTGGTCGCTGATGAACTGGATGATGAAGAAAATAAAGATGATAAATACGAAGAGCAGCGCGCCCTGCCAGGTGATGAGGTAAAGTCCTAAAAATAGGCCTGCGATGAAGCTGTAGGGTATATGGCGGCTGGCCGGGGGGAACTCGCCCCTGCGCAACTGGCTGTAGCTGAAGTCACGGCTGTGCTGCAGCGCCAGCATGAAGAACATCAGGAAGAAGGTGGTGAAAAATATCTCGGCCGCGTGGTGGTCGGTGTTGCCCAGCAGGGAACGGGAGAGAAGTTCGCCCGGCATGGCAGCCGCCAGCAGCGCGGCCACCAGCCCGCCCCAGCGGTTGCTTACCGCCCTGCCCATAAAGAACACCGGTATCACGGTCAGTGCGCCCAGTATAGCCGGCACATAGACTGCTATGCTGTCTGCGGCGGGTTGCGTTGCGGCGGCGCCCCCCAGCAGGCGCACAGTGCCGGCCAGCATGTAGGCGAAAAAGGTTGGCACCCTGCCTATGATGTCCCCGCCGGGGAAGAGCATGAATGGGTCGAAAGCGGTCAGCTGCGGGAAATTGGCCAGCAGGTTGTCCACCAGGCGCATGTAATAATAGGCGTCGATGCCGGTCAGCTTTATCCAGCGCCCGTCGAAGACGGTTGGGTAGGGCAGGGCTATCCTCAGGTAGAGTGCGATGACCATGGCGGCCAGGATGGCGGCCAGCGAGAAGAGCCAGCCCGGGATGGTACGATTATTCATTATACCGCCATTTTATCACGTCATTGCGAGCCATACCCCACCCTCGTCATTGCGAGCCCGAAGGGCGCGGCAATCTATCCGGGGCGATTGGATTGCCGCGTCGCCTGTGGGCTCCTCGCAATGACGTTTTATGGATTATACTCGAAAATCTTGACCGCCGGCACATCGTTGTTGCCCACGCGGGACTGCTGGGTGGATGCGAAGGCCGGTTTGTACCCTGCCAGCGCCTCCAGCGGCACCGGGCTTGCCAGCGGGCCCTTGCCCACGATGCGCCAGTTGGCCCCCTGCTGTGTGGTTAGAAAAGCCGAGGCTTCCCCGTAGCTGCCGAAGGTCTTGATCCCGGTTATCTCCTTGTAAGCAGTACCGTCCGCGCCCGTTTTGGCCTCCCATGAGATTGCCGCGGTCTCCGCCGGCGCGTACTCCTTGCCGTCGAAGCAGTATAGCCTCACCACCATGCTGCGGTAGTATTCAGGGTAATACATAAGTACCGGAGTAAGCTTATCATTCTGCTTGCGGTAGTAAACCTCGTAATATTTAGCAGAGCCCTCCCCCGCGGCGGAGGACATTACCCTGAAGCCCGTGTTCCAGTTGACGATGTAGTCGTTGACCACCACGTACTTCATATTCCAGTCCTTGCTTACCTGCGCGGCCTGCTGTGCATCAGTGGCAACAAAGTACGTCTGCTCGCCCATCCGCCCCGATCCCGGGTTGCTCAGCGGCACGCGCTGGCCGATACGAGTGACCCAGTAGCCGTAGTCCCACCAGCAGAGGACGCTGTAGGCCGCCTCTTTTTCGGGGCGGCCCGGCTGCTTTCCGTAATAATCGTAGTAGTATCCATCCTCTCCGAATGGCTGTGCGGTCTTGCCCCGGAGCCAGTCCAGGGCCTGGCACCACCCATCCGGCGGAGGATAAAGCGCCTTTGAAGCCACGTCGAAGCAGGGCTTTTCGCCCCCCGGCAGCGGTCCGGTGTTGGGGTAGATGACTAAAAATGCTACGGCTGCTATGCCCAGTGCCATCAGGGCGGGGCTTCTGCCCTGCTGCCTCTTGCGCGCCACCTTCTTTCCTGTTACCTTTATTCCCGCCGGCACGGGCACGGCGGCATCAACGGCGCTATCCCTCAACCCGCACAGCCTGAGCAACAGCCAGCCCGTGTAACCGGCCAGCAGGGCGGCATTGACGGCAAAATAGTAGGCAAAGCGCTGCATGGCCAGGGCCGAGAGCAGGGTGATGACGCTCCAGGCGGCCAGCAGCATCAGTTCCGGCCGGCCGTACCTGGCGGCCCGGTAAAGGACGATGCACAGGGCGAAGGCCGCCATTAGAGAGGCCGAGGTGAAGTTGCCCCACAGCAGCGCCAGCGTGAAATTGCCCTGGTAGATCAGCAGCGGCTGTGTCTCCGCGATGGCCGAACCGGGGTTCCATGCAAACAAGTTGACCAGCCAGCCGGCTGCAAAGCCCCAGAGTTGTGGGACCATCGCCCGCAGCGCCAGCATTGCCGCTGCAGCCAGTATTATTAGTATAACCGGGTAGTAGAAGGATCTAAGGCGCAGCCGTTTTATCAGTATTGACAGCGCCGGCAGTGCCGCCGCCCCTGCCAGTGCGGTAAGCAGCGACGGGATGGCCAGCGAACTCGCCGTTCCGCTCAGTGCCAGCAGCAGTGCGCAAAGGTAGGCCGCAACCCCGGTTATCCACAGGTAAACCAGCGGCCTGTCCCTCAGGTGGTCGCTGACCGTCTGCAGGACCAGCCATACGAAGCTGATGAAGATAAAGAGCGGGGCCCCCGTCCAGGAGAGGACGTAAAGTCCCAGGCAGGCCCCTGCCAGCACCCCGTAAACAGGCGGTTTAAGTATTGTTTTCAGTCCGCTGCGTTGCGGTATAGCGGTCAGATCTTTGCCGGCTTTCAGGGATAGCAGCAGGAAGAGCATGAATAAAGTCGAGAGGAATATCTCCAGTGCGTGGCTGTCGGTATTGCCCAGCAGCGTGCGTATGAGGAACTCCCCGGGCATCAGCGCTATCAACCCCGCCGCAACCAGCCCCGCCCACTTGTTGAAGATGGCGCGGCCTGTAAAGAAGACGGGGAAGACCAGCAGGGCGCCCAGCACGGCCGGGAAGTACACGCCCACCAGGTCCACCGTATGCTGCGTGGGTGATCCGCCCCCCAGCAGCCAGGCCGTAAATCCCATGCAGTAGACGAAGAAGAGGGGCAGGGCGGAGAGGTTGGCGCCTCCCGGGTAGATGTTATAGGGGTCGTAGCTGCTCAGCAATGGGAAGTGTTGGGACAGGTTGTCCAGCAGGCGCATGTAGAAGTAGGCGTCGTTGTCGGTGAACTTGATCCAGCCGCCCGTGAATACCTGGTCCCAGGGCACGGCAATGCGCAACGCCAGCGAGGCCAGGAAGGCCAGCGCCAGCAGGGATGCGCAGATGATTGTTTGGTTGTTAGGGCGGTGAAGCAATCTAGAACGCCCTCGCCCCCGGCAACACCCTGGTCAGGCAACTGTCCGTACCTCCGGGTTGCCCGTTCTCGCCCTTTGTATCCACGCAGACCGTGGCCGCCGTGTCGTAGAGGTAGCTCCAGGAGAAAGTGCCGAAGACCAGCGTCCTGCTCTCGCCCGGCGCCATGGGCGGTATGTAGCCCGTGGCCGCCACGTTGTTGCCGACGTAGAGCTCGGAGCTCGACGGGTTGGATACAGCGTCCCCTGCGTTACGCACCGTGTAATAGACCATGGAGACCTCGCGGAATAAGTTGGCCACTATCAGGCTGGCTCGCCTGGTTTCGTACGGTTGCACAATCACGCTGACCGACTTGGAGGAGGGCCCGCCGCTGTTGAGGGCGGTCAGCGTGTAGGTTGTATCTGCCGTGGGGCTGACCAGCCGGCTGCCGCCGGCCTGGACGCTGCCGATATCCGGCTTGATGCTGATGCTGCTGGCGTCCTTAACGTTCCAGCTCAATGTCAGCGATCCCCCGGCCGTTATGGTACCCGGGACTGCTGAGAAATTTATTATCTCGGGCAGGGGGACTCCCGGGGCAGCCTGCACAGAGAACCCCGCGGATGACATTTGCCTGCCGTTGAGGAGTAGGTCGACGCTGTAATCTCCCGTGACCCAACCCGTGTCAGGCGCGTTGGCGGGGAAGACGAGGTAGGGCCCGCCGGCCACTGCCAGCGATTCCTCTTTAAGCGTCTTCCACTGTCCGCCGCTGTTGTAGAGCCACTTCGCGCTGAGCTCGCCTGTGACGGGCAGCCCGGTTGTGCTGACCGAGCAGATGATGCGCGGTGTATCCACAGTGAAAAGCGTGGCCGAGTTGAGCGGGCGGCCGTCGGCGTCGACCTGCGTCGTGAAGACCGCGGCCGGTTGGGGGGAGCAGGCGGCCAACGGCGCAATCAGCAGAGGAAGAGCCAGTAATAGTCTGATAAGTATAGTAATCATATTGTCCTCACCGCGTTATTGAAAGCGTTATCCTTACCACGTCATTGCGAATCCACATACACTCGTCATTGCGAATCCATATACACTCGTCATTGCGAATCCACATACACTCGTCATTGCGATCAACCATATACTCGTCATTGCGATCAACCATATACTCGTCATTGCGAGCCCGAAGGGCGTGGCAATCTATACCCCGGCTAATAGATTGCTTCGTCACTGCGCTCCTCGCAATGACAGGTAAAAAGGCGCTCCTCTCAATAACAGGTAGTAAAGCATCGCAATGATAAAGTTAGGAGCTTACTGGAACTGCTCGAGCCGCCCCTCCTTCCAGACTGCGAAGTCGTTATCGGCGCTGGCCCCGGCGTCCGTGCGCAGGATGAAATAGGCCACCTGTCCCTCGTAGTCCTTGAGGTCGACCACCCAGTCCTCGAAGACACCCGGCTGGGTCATGGTCTTGCTGCCCACGAAGTTGGTGGTATCGTTGAGGCCTTTGAGACCCAGCTTGAAGGTCACGCCGTCAGAGCCGGTGGCGTTCTGAGCCAGGCCTACCTTGCCGATGAACTTGAGCTTGGGCGGTATCTTGATGGGCATGACTGGTGTGGCTGTAGGGCCTGTGTTGACCGAGCCCAGGCCCGGTGTTGCCAGAAAAAAGTAGCCGAAATAGCCCTGTATCCACGAGTTGGGAGATCTGGGAGGTATCGTCTCCAGCCCTCCGTCGCTCAGCTTAAAGTGGGCCCCCGTGGTAGTTCCTTCGGTGGTGTAGTAGTCGGCCTGTCCGAAGTTGGTCAGCCAGGTGGCCTGGTGGCCCTGCGGCAGCAGGTCGTACTTGAAGAGAATGCCGTATATCTGGCTGAGGCAGTTGTTGTTCTTGTCGGCCTCGGTTGCTTCGTTCTTGCCGTCAGCGCATGCCTTGATCATGTGGTTCATGTCGGAGAAATCCATGTAGCCCCCGCCTGCCTCTTCAGAAGCCGGCGTGTTGCGCGGCGTATCCTGATAATTGTTGGGGGTGGTTACCTGGATAGTTATCTTGATATCGTTCGGTGATGTCTGGACGTACATCACCTGGCCTCTGGGCTCGCCGCCGCCTCCACCGCCGCCGCTGGAAGCCATTCCTCCGCCGGCGCATGAGGGCCACTGGTAGCTTGAGAACTGCGCACCGCGCTCCTCGCCCGGCTTGAGCGTATCCACGAAGCTGGTGCCGCCCATCGGAGGGAACATGTTGTCGAAGTAAAGGTAAGTATAGGTTTGGGGTGAGTCGATGGCACCTGTGTTCTTTATACGGTAATAGATGGTGCATCCTTCAAGCCAGAGCTTGGTGATGATCAGGTCCGGGGCGCCCGCCAGCGCCTGTCCCACCTGTACGATGAGCTGGCTGGTGGTGGCGCCGCTATCATTGGCCGCCGTGAGGTTATACGTGGTCGTCGTCATCGGCGTGATGGTGCGTGTGCCGGAAGCCGGCAAAGTGCCGATCTCTGGCTGCAGCGTGACCCTGGTGGCGTTGCTGGTATCCCAGTTCAGCGTCACCGGCTGCCCGGCCGCCACGGTGTCGGGCGTGGCGGTGAATTTGCCTATGACCGGCCCGGAAGTGGGGGCTGCCAGGTTCTGCACGGTAAAGGGCAGGCTGGCCAGCTCCTGGCCGTTGGCCGAGAGAGATGCCTGGTAATTGCCCTGCGGGAATCCGCCAGGGGGTGGTTTGATGGCAAAGGAGAGGTATTTGGTGCCCTGCCCGCTCAGTGTCTGGTTGAAAAGGGTCGAGTTAGCCATACTTGCGGCCTCCCCACCCAGGTAGACAAGCTTGCCTGTCACCTGGGTGTTGGACGGTGCATTATTCAGCTTGAGAGAAACGTAAATATTCTCGGTGCTAACAGGGAAGGTGTTGGACGGGTTGAGAGGTTTTGAATCGCTGTCCACGGCCGTTGCCAGAGTGGCGTCGCTGATCAGCTGGGAAGTAGTCCCCCCGGTATTTAACTTTACGCAGCCGGGCAACGTAATGGCAAGTGAGATCACGGTGAAAAGCGCAATTATGCCGTACCAGGCGGATTTTTTCATAACAACCACCTCCGTAATGTGATTACAGGTTTATTATATATAACCGCCGCAAAAGTGAAAAGGTCTAACCACGTTGACAGGATTGCCGCGCCCTTCGGGCTCGCAATGACGAGGGTGGAGGAGGAACGCCTTTTTATTAGTCATTGCGAGGATCCCCTTTTTATTCGTCATTGCGAGCGAAGCGAAGCAATCTGTCACCAGCTCAAATTCAAACAATTATTGTTCTCGTCGTACTCCCCGATCACGTCCTGCGCGTCGGAGCACACACGCACGGCACGCGAATAATTACGTTGTGTCCCATAGGGCCAGTCGTAATTGGGGAAGGACTGCGCGCGCTCCTGCCCGGCCGAGAGTATATCAGTCAGGCCCGAGGCGCGGTAAGCGCCGTCGATGTAAAGATAGGTGGTGGCCGGCTTGACCGTGTTTACCCCGCCGATGTTCTTGACCTTGAAGAATGCCTTGTTGCCCTCCACCCAGAAGTCCGTGACCGTCATGTCCGGCTTGTCGCTGATATAGGAGGTCACCCTCACGCCGGCCTTCATGCTGGTGTTGCCCACTGCGTTGCTGGCGGTCAGCACCCACTCGGCGCTGTTGGCCGGGGTCACTATCTGGCTGCCCGCGGCGGAGACGTTGCCGATGGGAGATATCTGGACCTTTGTAGCGTCGTTTACTAACCATGACAGCGTGACGGCCTGCCCGGCCATGATTGATTCGGGCTGGGCCCTGAAATAAGTGATGGTGGGGGCCTGCTGCACCGCCTGCTGCACCGGGTTGACCGTGAACTGCGCGGTGGAGATGTCCTTTCCGTTAAGCGAAAGGGTGGCGGAATACTGCCCGCTGCCCCAGGTGCCGGTGACCGGCTGCCTGCTGAAGGATACGTAACGTGTGCCCTTGACCGTGGCCGACTCCTCGGCGAGCTGCTGGTTCTGGGCGTTGCCGGAGGCATCCTTCAGGTAAACCCATTTGACGCCCACCGTGGTGCCCTCGGGGGCGTTGTTGACCCTGGCTGTCACGTAGACATTTGGTGTATTGGCCAGGAAGGTACTGGCCACCGCCAGCGGCTGGCCGTCCGCGGTGACCGCGCTGGCCATGGTCACCTCGCTCAGCGAGGTCGGGCCGGCCGCATCGGGATTGACCTTCAGGCAGCCGGGAGAAAAGGTTAGACATATTAAAATAATTGCCAGTATGCGGCTTAGTACGAGCATTCCTGCCACCTCCTTATAGTAAGACCAGTGTTATACGCTACATTATGTCATTGCGAGCGAAGCGAAGCAATCTTTGAGATTGCCGCGTCGCTGCGCTCCTCGCAATGACATGGTTAAAGGCCATGATGCGCACATAAAAGAAGGAGGGGCGGCTTGCGCCGCCCCTCCCGTGCTATCGAGTGCCAGTGGAGTGGTGATTACACCCTGCGGGTTTTGAAGATGAGTACCAGGGTGACGATCACGAGGATGGCGCCGATGGCGATGATGACCCAGACCCATACCGGTGTTGCGGGCTCCGCGGGAGGCGGTGCCGGCGGTGCCGGGGCGGGTTCGGTCTGCATGCTGAAGGTTGCTGACCAATCGCTGGGTATGTTAAGGCCGTTGACTTCCAGGGCCTTTACGCGCCAGAAGTAATTGGTGCTGTAGTTCAGCGTGCCGCTGTATTCGTAACCGGTGGTGGTGGTGGTGGCGGTTACAACCAGGCTCTTGAACTCAGGATCCGTGGCGAGGTCGAACTGGT
>Ga0247841_10012030_pt1 | contig 11361 bp, 8 predicted proteins | sample LaCruzMarch2015__2_FD_192410 | JGI IMG/M metagenome (GOLD analysis project Ga0247841, IMG submission 192410) | Freshwater microbial communities from meromictic Lake La Cruz, Castile-La Mancha, Spain - LaCruzMarch2015_18m | ecosystem: Environmental > Aquatic > Freshwater > Lake | place: Spain...
ATTTTAGATAAAATTGAAATATCAGACTTTGGAGCGACAATAGTACCAATTGGGAAAAAATTATCAAATGGATGCTACGCTTGTAAAAGCGGGCAATGGATTTGTGTTTATATAGGCGTAAGTTGTAATCTTAAATGCCCTTCTTGTCCGCAAAAATCAAGACACGGAGTTAAGAATTATATATGGGCGAATGGTGGTAATGATGATATATTTTCATTAGAAGATTTAAAAAGAGTTATCGATAAAAACCCTAGAATTACAGGTATATCGTTTTCTGGTGGTGAACCGTTTATGTATTTAAATAAAGTTTTTGAATGGTTAGATTATATTAACGAAAATTTCAAAGAACTCAACCTTTATAAATGGATTTATACAAACGGCACCCTAGTTACAGAAGATGATTGTATCAAATTAAAAGAACACGGTATAAATGAAATTAGATTTGATTTAGCCGCAACAAGATATAGTGATGATATAATAGATAAACTTATATATTGTAAGAAAATTTTTGAAAAAATTTGTGTAGAAGTGCCGTCTGAATTCTGGCAAGTAGATAGACTTATTGAAATTTTACCAAGGCTTAATGATATAGGAATAGATTATCTTAACCTACACGAACTTTGCGTTAATCAGGATAACGTGGAGGATTTAAAGAAAAAAGGTATTAATGAGAAATTGGTGTATTGTGATACCTATTTACCTTCATTATTTGATACTTACAGAGTCATAGAATATATAGAAAATAATGGATTAAATATAATCTACAATGATTGTTCTTTTAGAAATATGACGATGCAACATCTAGGTTGGCAATTTCAAAGAAATAAACAAAATAATGAATTTGCTTGGGAGTGTTGGGAAGATTTTCTAGTAAGAGCGGAAATCAACGGTCATACACCCTAAACGAATATATTTATATAACGGAGCATCAAAATAATCCTTGATGAAAACAAAATGAAAAGAAACGAAATTATAAAAAAACTAGTCGCTGAGGGATTTACAGAAAAAACATTAGCGAGTATGAGTGACACTAAAATTAATATATTAGCCGAAAGAATCATTGGGGAACAAATGAGCAGTTTGAAAAAAGGTGCGGTTGTGACCCCGAAAGCGAATGCAAATCCTGTGGATATAAAAAGAATGACCGATCAGGGTATTAATGTTGAATTGCGTGAGGATAAAAAAGAACCGAAAGAAGCGGCAAGAACATTTGCGAACCAAAATAGAAAAAATATGCCACAGGGGACTAAATTCCAAGCTGGACGAGCAAATAAAAATAAATTCAAGAATGAAGAAAGAGCAAAGGTTTCATCAATCACTAAACCATTTAAAACATTGGGTAAAACCAACGAAATAAAGGAAGAAGAATTGAATGAAAAGTTTGAAGTGAATCAATATGTGTTGACCGTAAAACATGATAATGGAACGGTAAAGATAAGAACGAGTGGAAGTAGTGAGAGCGCTGCGATTGAAAAAGTTATGAGTTCCGAAGGTTGTCCTAGACGAGCAATCACCAAAGTAGAAAAGGTTAAGAAAAAAGACGATAAAAAAGCTAAACTTGCTTCTACGTTAAAAAAATTACACGAAACCAAAGAAGTGAAAGAGTGGGTTGAAGGATTGGTTAAAGAAAATTATCATTCATTAACAACCAAGAATGAAATAATGGAACTGATTAAAGTTAAGTTGAATGAGCAAGCCGCTCCGGCCCCAGCTGAACCGACAACAAAGCCAACAACCAAACCAGGAAATCCCGCAATTAAACCAGGAAAACCTGAAAAAACACCATATCCTAATCCGTGGGAGCCACCTAAGGAAAACCCTAATCCAGACCCTGGACCGAAATATGAATTACCTGATTTTTTAAAATTTGATTCAATTGTATCGTCCATAAAAGATAACGATGTTGACCAAATAACTGAAATGATAATCAAACGATTAAAAAAATAACATATATGGTAAAGAACGATAATGAAGATAAATTGATTTTGGGTCAAAAAAAAGTTGAAACGGTTGAGCAAATGAAGTTTGACGACACTGGTAGTAGACCTGATCCAAGTGTTGAGGCGGGAGCGGCATCAAAAGAAACACCATTTAAATCGGTAAAATTCCCTGAAGCCCCAGAAGGTCATACAACTTATGAAGAACTACTAGCATCGGAAGAATATAAACACGCATTGGATAAATTAGCTCAATACACAGGTCAAAGAAATATTGGTAGTGGGATTAATGGTCAATATGCTCAATTATCAAATCAAGCAATGCGTATTTTACAGGAGGTTATGAGAGCTGAAACCGACCATGAGCAAGAGTTGGAGCAATTGGCGGAAAGAGTTATTCGTGAATATTTTAAAGTTCCTGAAAATGCGTTGAATCTTGAATTAAAATTAGTTAAGGAATCTGGTAAACCTAAAAAGAAACAATCTAAAGAAGAGCTCGAGCAAAAAGAAGAACAATTAATGAACGATGTGAATGAGTTAACTCCAGAAAGGGCAAAAAGAAGATTAGTTAACTCTATGACACAAGGTCACGCAGTCGATGCTATGTATTTGTTCGAAAAGGTTACTACGGAACTTCAGCAAATCACGGGAATCCAAAATATTGCAGAAAAATATGCAATTTTTATTGCAACTATGATGTTGGGATATTGGCAATTCCCTCCTAATTTATTAGCGGGGGCTGGCGCCGAAGGAACAGATGATGATGAAGGAGGGGCATCAGGTAAAACTGGTGTAGACACTTCAACTAATCCACCAACAGTACACGCACAAGCAATTATTTTTCCATTTTTACTTCACGAGGCGATTAAAGGTGTTATGGAATTTTTCGGTAAGGAAAAAAATCCTGAAAATCCTGAAAAAACGAAAGCCGCAATGGAATTAGAAGACCAACCACAGCACGAAATTTGGGATATTAGGTTAGGCCCAGCAATTTGGAGAAGACTTGTTAAGTTATTTCCAAATAGAATAGTTGAAGATGAGGATAAAAAGGTATTTCAATATTATATCTATGTCAATATCATTAATTTACCAACCAAAGAATTTACAGTTCTAATGAAAGAGGTAATAGGGAACACACAGAATGGTAAACAACTTATGGATACGATGTATTATGATTTATCAAAAAAATTAGATGGTGAAGAAGTCACAAATGAAGATTCAGAATTTAGAAGATTACTTGATGAACTTACCGCTGATGTATCGGATGAAGAGCTGACAAATTTCTTATCGAATCTGGGTATTTCATTGAATTAATAGGTCAATATTAGTCATTTATAAGAAAAGTGGTTAGAAATAGTCACTTTTTTTTGTATTTATATATGTATGAACCAAAAAATAGAACAATTAAAAGAAACGGCACGAATTATAGGTGACACTCCCTATGCGTTACGAACCTATCTTCAAACTTACGATAATACTCAAAAAAAGTTTGTCCCTTTAGATTTATTTCAAGATCAGAAACAACTTATTTACGATTACGAGCATTACAACGAAAATATCACTAAAAAATATAGACAGGCTGGTGTAACAACAGTTACTGCGGGTTGGGTTTCTAAAAAATTAGTAGTGGCTGACGAAAAAAATCCGGAAAAGGTACTTATCGTCGCAAACAAAAGGGATACCGCCATTGAAATGGCGACCAAAATAAAATCATTTGTAAAACAATGGCCAGACTGGATTAACCCCGGATTCGACCCAGATAAGAATTCTGAAAGTAGATTTAGATTATTAAATGGTTGTGAGGTTAAAGCCGTTGCAACATCTAAAGACGCACTTCGTGGTTTTACCCCGACAATTTTAATATTTGATGAGGCAGCCTATATCGAGGCGGGTGAAGATTTCTGGGCTGCTTCTATGGCTTCATTATCTACGGGTGGTAAAATCATTATGATTTCCACTCCAAATGGATATGACCCAATATATTATACCGTTTATGACCAAGCGATTCGTGGAATAAATGATTTTCATATTACTAATTTAACTTGGTATTTAGACCCTCGCTATACAAAAGATTTACATTGGGTTAAGACAACCGATATTCTCCATTAAATTTTGAATAGGGAATTATATAAAGATGACGAGGTATTAGTATTTGATGTTCCTAGGGAAAAGTATCAAGAAATGATTGATAGTGGTCATAAGCCATTTTCGAGCTGGTTCGAGGGTATGGCCAAAAAACTTAAATACGACAGAAGAAAAATAGCACAAGAGCTTGAATGTGACTTTTTAGGGTCGGGTGATGGAGTAATCCCAAGTGATGTTGTTGAAAACATCGTTAAAACAATGGTAAAACCACCAAACGAAAAATATATGTCTGGTTTGATGTGGCAATGGAAAGAACCCGTTCCTGGCCATCGTTATATTATGGGGGTCGATGTGAGCCGTGGTGATAGTGAGGATTTTTCTGCTATTAATATTATTGATTTTGAAGAAAGAGAACAAGTTTTAGAATATATTGGTAAAATACCGCCAGATGATTTAGCGTCCGTTGCCTATAAATGGGGATTATATTATAGTGCATTTATTGTGGTTGATATCACAGGCGGTATGGGCGTTGCTACATCAAGAAAACTACAGGAATTAGGATATAAGGATATGTTTATCGATGGAATAAACACAAAGGATATTTGGTCTTACGATCCAAAGATGTTGGAAAAGATTCCTGGCATTAATTTCAATAATAAAAGAACACAGATTGTTGCATCTTTCGAGGAAAATCTTAGACATAAGTTTCTTATTCATTCCCTTCGTTTTGTGAACGAACTAAACACGTTTGTTTATATAAATGGAAGGCCAGATCATATGAAGGGTTATCACGATGATTCAATCATGAGTATGGCCATTGCGCTATATGCTGGTGACATTTGTTTTAGCCAGTTGAAGAGAAATGAGTCTCAAAGCAAAGCGATGTTAGATGCGTGGGCATTATCAGAAAGAACATATGAAGCAAAAGAATCATTTTATAGTTATGGAAAAAGCCTTGACGCAATAGGTGGAATGACAATGCAATCAAATGAATCCATATTTCACGATCGCAATCCAATGAATGTAGGTAAAGAAGCCTACCAGCAATATTCTTGGCTATTTGGGGGGTATGGGCCTAAAAAGGACCAAGATTCTAATAACCATTGATTTTTTTAATAAAAAAGTTTAGATTATAATGAATAAATAACTTGTATTTATAGATATGGCAGATAAAAACGAATTAACAGTTTTTCAAAGACTAACAAAATCCTTTGGGTTTATGGGGCAGTCTGGTGAATACCCACCCTCATTTAACTTTTCAAAGGATGAACTTTTAAAAACCGACAGCAAAGAAGATTACGAAAACGCCCTTTTACAGGCACAACAAACAGCGTTTATCGCAGATAGATGGAAAAAGATTGATCAATCTTTATATAACCAATCTGTGTATTATGAGCCTAATAGATTATCAGCGTACTATGATTTTGAGTCGATGGAATTTTCAATTAGTTCAGAATCAATGATTTATACACTTGATGGGTTTCAAACAATAAAATCACTTGCGGATAAAGGTAGAGATTATGAGTTCATAACCTATGCTTATGACCACAACAAAAAACAGGTAGTTCCTGCGTTAGCTCGTAATGTTCATTATACTAGAGATGAAATGACATATAAAATTACATTCGATGATGGTAAATTTATCATTGCAACATATGGTCATAGATTCTTAAAAAGAGATGGTGTTTACGCTAAAGTGGAAGATTTGAAGGTTGGTGATAGTATGATGCCGTTTTATATAAAATCATTTTATCCTGAACAAAGATATAATTGGATTTATAGTTGTAATTCGAGGGTGGGGCATCAAGGATGGGTTCCAGAGCACACATTAGTTGCTGAGCATATGATTCGTCCCCTTGAAAAGAACGAGGTGGTACATCATTTAGATTTCAACGGGAAAAATAATTTAGTAGAAAATCTTCAAATAATTGATGGTTCTGAACACCAGGCGTTCCACGCTAGACATAATAATGAAAAATTATGGGCCAATCCCGATTATCGTAAAAAAATGAGCGAGGTTGCTAAAAAAACAGATAAGTACCATTGGAATGGTAAACGCTCAGGAGCAAATAATCCAGCATATTTTGAATTACAGATAAATGATGTTATAGAATCGGCGAAAAAATATATAACATTTCAAAAAGTTGTTAATGAGTTAAAAATATCCCGTCCTAAGATAAGACGAACAATTAACGCAAATGGGTATGTTGACTGGATAGATTTATTAGAAAAAAATAACATAGAAAAAGTTGCCACTCAAAGAGGCGCTTGCCCGAGTAATTCGAATCCTGGAATTAATAGTGCTCGTTACAAACACATTCCGTGGGATTTATTGGTGGACGTTGCATTATCAAGTAAAACCGCTCAAGAAACCGCAAAAAAATTAAATGTAACGTGGCATAAGGTAATGGATGACATAAAACGAAACGGATATAACAATTGGAAAACATTTGTTAATGCATACGACACTAGTAAATCAGTAAAGCAAGAGGAAGGTGTTATCGTCAATCATAAAATAATATCTATTGAACCGTATGGTGTTGTGCCCGTATACGATTTAACTGTTCCTGGTTATAAAAATTTCGCTACTGATAGTATATTTTCTCATAACACTCCAGAAGTTTCAGCGGCATTAGATATATATGCCGAGGAATCGACCACAGTATCCGAAAAGGGTGAAATATTAACAATACATTCGGAATCTAAAAGAATTAAATCTATTTTAACTGATTTATTTAAGAATGTACTTGATGTGGATACTAATCTACAAATGTGGTGTAGGGGTATGTGTAAGTATGGTGATGATTTCGTATATCTAAAAATAGATCCACAAAAGGGCATTGTTGGATGTCAGCAATTACCAAATATTGAAATTGAAAGAATTGAAGGTGCGACATCGAATACAATGAACGCTATGAATGTTTCCCTAGAAAAACCAACCAGAGAATTGAGATTTTCTTGGAAGAATAAAGATATGGAATTTCAATCTTGGGAAGTTGCACATTTTAGGATATTAGGTGACGATAGGAAACTTCCTTATGGTACGTCAATGTTAGATAAAATCAGAAGAATATGGAAACAACTTCTTTTATCTGAAGACGCTATGATGATTTATAGAATATCAAGAGCCCCAGAAAGAAGAGTATTCAAAGTATTTGTTGGTAATATGGAAGATAAGGATATCGAACCTTATGTACAAAGAGTTGCAAACAAATTTAAAAGACAACAAGTAGTTGACCAAAGAAACGGACAGGTTGATATGAGATACAACCAGATGGCTGTTGATCAGGACTATTTTATCCCTGTTCGTGATATATCTCAACAAAGTCCTATTGAAACATTACCAGGAGCCCAAAATTTGGGTGAAATAGCGGATATCGAATACATACAAAAGAAACTTATGGCTGCGCTTCGTATTCCTAAAGCGTTTTTAGGGTTTGAAGAAACCGTTGGTAATGGAAAAGATTTAGCATTAATGGATATTCGTTTCGCAAGAACTATCAATAGAATACAAAAATCTTTGATTCACGAATTAAACAAAATAGCATTAGTACATTTATATATTTTAGGATTAGAAGATGAGTTAAATAACTTTACGTTAGCGTTAACTAACCCATCTGCAAATTCTGACTTATTAAGAATCGAAGCTTGGAAAGAAAAGATTTTATTATACAAAGACGCAACGTCCGACCAATCACAAATTGGTATATTACCAGTGTCACATACCTTCGCTAAAAAGAATATACTTGGTATGAGTAATAATGAGGTAATTCTTGACCTACAACAACAAAGACTTGAAAGAGCTATTGGATATGAATTAACGCAGTCACAAACAATTATTAAACGTACTGGAATATTTGATGAGGTTGACAAGAAGTATGGTATTTCCGAAGAAGAAAGAGCTAGTATTCAAAAAAATCCACCACCGGCAGCCGGTGAAGAAGGTGGTTTACCGCCAATGGGTGGCGGAGGTGGTGGCGGTATGCCGCCAATGGGTGGTGGAGGTGAGCCAGGTATACCAGAAGTACCAGGAGAAACTGGCGCCCCGCCAGCAGCTGGTGCTGATACTACTCCATTAAGTGAGTCAAGAAAGGATAAGATTTTATCAATGCTAGGCGACACGCCACAATTAAATGACATATTTGATTTCGATAAAGCAAAACGAAATATTTATGAAATAGAAACAAAAATAAATGAAATTTTAAACGACTAAATATGAAAAATATCGGTAACATAAAAACAAAATTGCTGGGTAAATTAATTACTGCATATAGTAACGATCAAAAATCCGAAATCAAAGACATTATAAATTTGATTAAAGAAAACAAAGAATTTGTTGAACTATATCTGTTTTATGAGGAAATTGAAAAGAAACATATTGAGGATAGAGAGGTCGCAAAAGAATACATAGACGAAATAACACCAATCTTAAAAGAAAGAGCGGAAAAAGTTTCACAATTCTGTGATATATTAAACAAAAAAATAGGTAGTGTGTTGGATGAAAGTGTTGCTATAGCCGATGTAAATGTTCCTATTTATGCTGATTTGGATGTGTTATTAGAAACCGATAATTTATCCAACATAGACAAAAAATTAGTGGCGAAGAAAAATATTTTAAAACATTTATTAACGGAAAAAGAAAATGATGTTACCGAAAATCCAACATTAGTACAAAATGAAAATCTTTATCACGCATTACTTGTGGGGAATTTTAATTTAATTTTCGAAAACGAATTAACCGAGGACGAAAAGAAAGAGTTAAAAGAATTTATAGTAATTTCAGACCAAGAAATAAATACAAGAACCCAAAGCATCAAAGAAGAAATTTTAAGTAAAGTTTCAACTTTATTAACAGAAGATGCTGATTCTACTTTACAGAAAAAATTAGATGATGTGAAGAATGAAGTTTCTACGTTAACACCAACGAAATACAACCTATATAGATTGGTGCAACTAAATATGAATTTAGGGGTGTAATACAAAAATTTTTTGGTATTTCCAAATTTTTATGTTATATTTTCCAGTATTAACCAATAAAACTTTGTTAATATGAGAAAATTAAATGAAAACAGGCAAATTTATACCGATGGGTTTCCATCAAAATATCAAAATAGGGTATGGTACGATAGATTATAAAAACCTTAAAACTATTTACATAACATTGAATTCATGGGTGTCCCCAGAATTGATGGACGATTACAATCAAATAATTTCTAAAACTAGAAGAAGTATAAAAAATTTCATCTATAATACAGATGATTGTTGGTTTAAAAAAGAAAGTATCGTTGATTTAGATATACGAACTAAAGGTATTAAAAAAGAAAAAAAATCTTTTATGAATCTTGAAATTACCTTATTCGTTAAAAAACAATTTGATATAAAAGAAAAAGATGTAAAAGGTTATATAAAAAATTTGTCAGAAAGTATTATAAACAACCATCTTATCGATAAAAACTTGTTTAATTTTCACAAAAATAAAAATTAATTGGTAGTATCCGTGTATTTATAGAAAAATACTATAAATGACGGAATTAAAAGTACTGGGGCCTAAAGATATTGGTAGAGGAATCCTGATAGAGCACGATGGATTCATTTCCCCAGACGATATAAACAACAAACGCATTATTTCCGAAGCATTAAAGAATTTAGACTTCACAGAAGACTTAATTCTTTATGCCGTTTTACAAAAGCACGGCGTACCAAATAAAAACGGCAGAATTTACCCAGAATCTATTCTCAAACGAGAAATGGAAAAATATCAAATCGTCATAAAAAAAGGCGGTGCGATGTCCGAACTTAATCACCCTTCATCATCCCTTATTGATTTAGACAGAGTATCACATTCTATCCTTGAAACTTGGTGGGATGGTAATATTTTAATGGCTAAAATTAAACTTATTACTTCTCCAGGTTGGAGAAAGATGGGTATTATTAGTTGTAAAGGAGACCAAGCAGCGAATATAATAATGAATGGTAATACTTTAGGTATTTCGTCCCGTGGAGTTGGTTCATTAAAAAATGTAAGAGGACAGAATATTGTACAGGACGATTTTGAAATCGTATGTTTCGATCTTGTTTCTTCACCATCAACGCCAGGAGCGTATGTTTTTGCTGATCCTAGCGATCGTGAACAATATCAAGAGGCTGAAGAACGAGTATCAGAAGATCCAAAAATGGATAAAATGAAATCATTAATGAGCAATTTAAATAACTTTTTGGGTAAATAATGAATTTTATTCGATTATTTACTCCGAAAAGCAAACTTTTTATAATAACATAATATTTATATCTAAAACAATAAACAAATGACAAAACAAAAATCAATAGTAGAACAAGCGTTACTTCAAGTACAAAATCTTGAAGAGGCCGTTAAGCAAAATGCAAAAGGTATTCTTGCTTCCACGATGAAGGAAGAACTCAACTCATTGCTTAAAGAACAAAAAGAAGACGAGGATGAATTTAATCCTGAAAAAGAAGTAGAAGATGTACCAGCTGAAACTGGCGATGGAGAAACTTCAACTACAGACGAATTACCAACTGATGATGAAACATCAACAGAAGATTCCGATGAAGAACCAACTCTCGATGGCGTAGAAGATGGAGGTGAAGAACTTCCTGGCGACGAACTCGATAGCGACTCAGACGAAGATGATGAAACACTTGATATGACTGGAGCATCACCTGAAGAGGTTGCAAAAGTTTTCAAGGCGATGAAACCAGAAGATGGTATTGTAGTTAAAAAAGAAGGTGATAACATTTCATTAAATGTTGAAGAGCCAGGTGAGTATATCATCAAATTAGGTGAATTAGAAGAACAAATGGAAGAAAGTGGAGATTCTATCGGAGAAGAAAACATCTATGAAATTGAATTAGATGACGAAGATGGTGACGAAACTGGAACTCCAGCCGAATTCGGTGAAGAAAAAAATGATCCTTACTCAAAGAACGTAGGTAGTTCTTTAACCAAAGGTAGAACTGAAAAAGGCTTAAGCACAAGTAATCCAACAGGTAAAAAGCCTGAAACTGGTAAAGGCGAACCTTTCGACAAAAAGGAAGGTGAAACTTTAACAAAGGGTAGAACTGAAAAAGGTTTAAGTACAAGTAATCCTAATGGAAAAAGTGGAAAACCTGCAGCTAAAGAAGGTGATCCTTTCGATAAAAGCAAAGGTGATGTCGTAAAGAACCCTGTAACAACTTTGATTACAAAGACAGGAACAAGTAAAGGCGAACAAACCGAAGCGGCAAGGACCAAATTAAATCCTCACGGTGACAAAAACGAAGCACAAGACAGAACTGGTATAAAAGGTAAGAAAGTTTACAAAGCTGGTTCAAGTTCTTT
>Ga0247841_10012031_pt1 | contig 11361 bp, 10 predicted proteins | sample LaCruzMarch2015__2_FD_192410 | JGI IMG/M metagenome (GOLD analysis project Ga0247841, IMG submission 192410) | Freshwater microbial communities from meromictic Lake La Cruz, Castile-La Mancha, Spain - LaCruzMarch2015_18m | ecosystem: Environmental > Aquatic > Freshwater > Lake | place: Spain...
AATCCTTCTGAAATTGACCAATTATATTCAGAAATGTCGATTCTTCCGTCGCCATGTACGGCTTCCACTATCGCTACATGACCATACGTTGGAGACGCTGACATTTTTCCCCAAGTAATTATAGCGCCGACTCTTGGGGTTGAGCTTACAGAATACCCTTGATCAGATGCTAAAGCTGGCCAATTCCAAGCGCTTCCACTACCGGGACGTGTATTTTCCCAGTCCTTGCCCAACCTCATATTCCAATACCAGGCAGCATAAGAAGTGCATTGGCGAACCACAAATAGCCATGGATCACAACTATATGAACCACACGGACTTGAATTGACTGAATATCCTCCAGAGCCACTTACCACAACTGTTTCACCGTTGGTTTTTGAATTGTTTTGTCTTAATTTTCTTAGCTCATCCGTAACCCTTGAAACTTCGTTTTCATATTTACTTGCATCTGCTAAGTACTGACTTTGTTGTGATTGTGTCATGCTTAAAATTTGGCCTTTGACAACTTTGCGAGATTCAATTGATGACTTTGACGCAACTTGTTGAGCCTGCATATTGTCCAAATCTGATTTTTTCTTGGCTTGCTCGTCTTTTTGTGTCTTAAGCTCATTTTTCAAGTTGGTTATTCTATCCATAACACTACTAATTTCCAGTCTTATAGATTCATAATATTGCTCCTTGGTTGTTACCTCAGAAAGACTGCCAGAACCAAGTACGGCCTCAAAAAGCCCTCCATTGTCTCCCTCCATATACCAAGAGGTAACAACTTGGTGCATTTTATCTTTTTGTTTGGTCAAATTATCCTCTTGAACTTTAATATTTGCTTCAAGCTCAGTAATTTTATTCTCTGTTTCTGTAATCTGACTGGAAGTTGAGTTAATATCTTGTTCAATTTGTGAAATCTGTCCATCTATAGTTGAAATTTGTTGCTTAACCTGAGCAGCTTCTTGAGCTTTTTTTGCCGCAGCAACCCTTGCGGCCTCTGCTTGAGCTGCATAATACTGTTGTTGTCTTAAAAGCTCTGCTTTTGTTAACGCCATTGCATGAACAGGTAACATAATAAAAGCCATAGCCAAAATCAGCGATATTATTTTTGTATGTTTTATTTTCAATTTGTCCATTTTCGTTTTTTCCTGATGTCATCCTGAACTTGTTTCAGGATCTGGATCCCGGATCTCAAGTCACAGTCCGGGATGACAATGTTATTGTCATTTCAAATGTTTTTTAATAGCCAAAACAGAACACAACCCACCAAGAAATATTCCAATCACGAATTGAAGCACTATTATCAAAGTTATACTAACACCAAGATATGAGTTGTTAAAGTCGGGAAGTTCCAAGAATCTTCCTACTGCCGGAATACTTAGTCTGGAAAAGAAATAAAGAAGAATTGATGAAACAATTGCGCCAAGAATACCGTAACTTATTCCTTCTATTATAAACGGGCCACGAACATACCAATCAGTACCGCCGACCAATTTCATAATTTCGATCTCTTCTGATCTAGCAAATATTGTAAGTCTTATAGTATTTAATATTATTAAGATAGCTATTAAAACAAATAAACCTGAAAGCGAATAGCCGACAATTTTTACTAGTCTTGTGATTCGAACCAACCGATCGATCAAATTTTTATTTGCTTCGTAGCTAATTTTTTTGATTAAAGGTTTGTATTCTTCTCCGGATAGATATGTATTTACTTTATCCAAATCTTCTGGCATCAAAGTTTTAATCTCAAGACTCCTTGGAAGCGGATTGTCTGATTCAGTAATTACATCTCTAATTTCCTCGTTTCCGGCTCGGCCCTTCCACTTCTCTAATGCTTTTTCTTTAGAGATGTATTCCACGTTTTTCACGTCAGCCCTAGAGATTAATATGTTTTGAGTGGCAAATATCTGATCGTTCGTAGCCTCATCATTAAAATATACAGTCATGTCAGCCTTTTCTCGTAGAGTTTCAGTAGTTTTGTCCGTTACAATTAGTAAGCTTATGAAAAATGAAATGGTAATTAAAGTCAGGACCATAACTAAGGTTGCAGCCAAAGAAAGCCACTGGTTTCTCCACAAAGAAATAAAGGCCGTTTTGGTAATTCTGTAAAAACTAGTAATGATCATAAAATGTATTTACCCTTCTCCTGATCTGAAATAACTTTTCCATTTTTCATAGTAATAACTCTTCTCTCAAGGGAGTCGACCACTTCTTTGTCATGGGTGGCCAAAAGAACAATTGTGCCTTGGTTATTAATCTTGAAAAGAAGTTCAATAATTTCCCAAGTCGCAACCGGATCCAAGTTTCCCGTAGGCTCGTCCGCAATCAATAATTTTGGTTTATGAATAATAGCTCTAGCAATAGATACTCTCTGTTTTTCACCACCGGAAAGTTCTTCCGACAAAGCCTTTGATCTCTTGGTCAACCCAACAATTTCAATTATCTGTGGAACTCTTTCGTTTATGTCAGAAGTTTTCATGTCGGCAACTTCAAGCGCAAAAGCTACGTTTTCGTAAACGGTTTTTTTGGGTAAAAGCTTAAAGTCCTGAAATATTACCCCTACTTTTCTTCTATAATATGGAATTTCTTTTTTTAGAAGTTTTGATATATCACGGCCAGACACAAGGACTTGTCCGGAAGTAGAAAATTCCTCTCCGGTTAAAAGTCTTATTAAAGTTGATTTGCCTGCGCCAGAAGGACCAACCAAAGAGATAAATTCGCCCGGTTTTATTGAAAGTGATACTTTATCCACCGCTACAATATTACCAGTATATATTTTTGACACATTTTTAAATTCAATAACTGACTCTTGCTTTCCCTTGGAATCTTTTTTGTCTTCAATCTTTACTGTTTCCTCCTCCATTTTTTGTTCTTCTGCTTCTTTTTTATCAGCCGCATGCTTGATAGCTTCCTTTGCAGGGCTAGCAATATGTTGATCAATAGCTGAGGCTAATTTATCTTTAGCAACTTTAACAGCCCCGCCGGCCGTTCTAGCCACCTCCATTGTTTTTTCAACTGTTTTTTCTTTTAAATCAATGTCGCCTACCATTTTGCCTCACAATTAACAATAAAACCAGCGGATTTCCTCTGCTATGTAATTATAACACGACAACAGAGAATATAAAAATCCACAGTTTTAAGTTGTGGATTTTTAGTTTATGTATTTATTTATAATTTATTTACCGCAGCATTTTTTGTACTTTTTACCACTTCCACAAGGGCATGGGTCGTTGCGACCGACTTTGTGAGATTTAGCCTGAGAAATAGGCCCTGATTGATTTTCAGCCATCCTCTCATAAACTGTTTTGCCTTTTTGCCGAATAACTGTAGATACTCCTTTGTCAGATTGAGCATTTTCCTTTCTAGGTTGTTCAACTTCTTCAGGCTGAGAGTTTTGAAGATCTAATTCTTCCTCATCGATATCACCAATCGTATCAGGATCTGGTGCTTGATATTCTAGTGGTCTTCTCGTAATTGGTTGTGTCGGAGCAACAGAAATTTCAACCTTAAATATAGTCTTGGCAACTGTATTTTCGATACTAGCCAATAACGATTGGAATAGTAAATATGCTTCTTGCTTATACTCAACCAAAGGGTCACGCTGTCCATAGCCTCGAAGGCCGATGCCTGTACGCAATTCGTCCATTGTAGTCAAGTGTTCTACCCAAAGCATATCAATTGTACGAAGGTAAACCGCTCTCTCTACATTTCGCATTACTTCCGGTGTATAGCGTTTTTCTCGCTCTTCATAAAGATCCTTGACCTTCTTTTTAATATTTTCGAGATTTAAATCATCAATTTTCAGATCCGGAAATATAGCCATAAGCTCCGCTTTGGCTTTGGCTTCATCCTCAGTGTTTGTATTTATAGTCGATTCAATATTATCGTCTACTATATCCAGTATCTCTGCTTTAATATCTCGTTGTGGTTCTTCTTCTGATAATCCGGCCTCTTCGATAATACCCTCATTTTGATTTCTGATTTTTGATTTTTGATTTTGAGATTCAAGTATTCCTCTTCGTTTTTTATAAATAACTTCCCGGTGCTTGTTCATTACATCGTCGTATTCGACCAAATGTTTCCTCATATCAAAATTGTGTCCTTCAACTCGTTTTTGGGAAGATTCAATTGATTTAGAAATCATTTTATTTTCAATTGGCATATCATCCGGAAGCCCAAGAGTATTCATCAAATTCATCATCTTCTCACCACCAAAAATCCGCATTAGGTCATCTTCCATAGAGGCAAAAAATTGTGATGATCCCGGATCGCCCTGTCGTCCGGCTCGGCCTCGAAGCTGATTGTCAATTCTGCGAGATTCATGTCTTTCCGTTCCAATAACATGCAAACCACCCAATTCTCTAACCCCATCAGCTAATTTAATGTCGGTCCCTCGACCAGCCATGTTTGTAGCAACCGTAACAGAACCAATATGACCGGCTTTGACCACAATTTTTGCTTCGCGTTCATGGTTTTTAGCGTTTAAAAGTTCGTGTTTAATACCGGCGCGCTTCATCATTTTAGATAAAACTTCATTTTTTTGAACCGAAACAGTGCCAACCAAAACAGGCTGGCCTTTTTCCTGTCGCTCTTTTATATCGGCTACAATTGCTTCAACTTTTGATTGTTCAGTCTTGTAAATTCGGTCAGGCAAATCTTCTCTTACGATCGGCTTGTTTGTTGGAATTTCTACTACATCAAGCTTATATATTTTGTAGAATTCTTCCGCCTCAGTAGCAGCCGTACCGGTCATGCCGGCTAGCTTTTTGTAAAGACGGAAAAGATTTTGAAATGAAATAGTAGCCATGGTCTGAGATTCTTGCTTAACCTCAACATTTTCTTTGGCTTCTATGGCCTGGTGAAGCCCCTCGGAGTATCGTCGTCCAACCATAAGACGACCAGTGAATTCATCTACAATCACAATTTCACCGTCTTTTACTATATAATCGCGGTCTTTTTTGAATAATGTATAAGCTTTGAGAGCCTGTTCCAAGTGATGAACTAAAGTAATTCCACCGGCTTCGTAAATGTTAGAAACGTTTAAAAGTTTCTCCATTTTCTTAATACCCTCGTCCGTCAATGTAACGACCCTATCTTTTTCATCAATCACAAAATGTTCCGCTTTTTTAAGCTGGGGCACAAGTCCGGCAAACTGTTGATACATAGCGGCTGATTCTTGAGCCGGTGCAGAAATAATGAGTGGAGTCCTGGCTTCATCAATTAAAATAGAGTCCACCTCATCTACAATGGCATAATGAAGATCTTTTTGTGAGCATTGTTCCAAAGTTGGAGCCATATTGTCACGCAAATAGTCAAAACCAAACTCATTGTTAGTACCGTAAGTAATATCACAATCGTAAGCATCTTTGCGGCTACATTCGACTAAGTTTTCGCCTTCGCACTCAGAATAGTGCTTATAATCTTTTGTCTTTGTGAACTTGTATGACAACTGGTTACTTTGAATAATGCCTGTAGAAAGTCCCAAGAAATTATAAACCTCACCCATGCCCTCGCCCTGATGTTTGGCTAAATAGTCATTAACCGTAACCAGGTGAGCACCGCGGCCAGAAAGTGCGTTTAAATAAAGAGGTAGCGCTGCTACGATAGTCTTACCTTCACCGGTTTTCATTTCAGCAATCTTGCCCTGGTGCAAAACCATGCCACCAATCAGCTGAACATCAAAATGCCGCTCACCCCAAACCCTTTTCATTGCCTCACGCATGACTGCAAAAGTTTCTGGTAATATTTGCTCTGTAATCCTTTTTTCCTCACCAAAATTACCATTCGCTTCAGCAAACTGTTTTTTGAATTCTTCTGTCTTGGCTCTTAGTTCTTTGTCGGTAAGTTTTTGAAGCTCTGTTTCCAGGCCGTTGATTCGGTCAACTTCACTCTGCATTGCCGATACCACTCCACTATTGGTGAAATTAAATATTTTCGATAAAAAAGACATTATTTATTCCTCATATATAAATAATCAGAAATGGACAACTAACCATACGAACCACTAAATGTTGAACAAGTTTCGTGGTTAGTTTTGTCCGTGGTCCATTTTTGAATCAGAATCCTGTTACTTTGTTTTCTTTTTTCTGAATTTTGGTTTTTTGATGATTCCCCATAGTTTTTCAAACCTGGCTCCGCCGCTACTTTGGCTTTTGGAAATTCTCTTATCATGAATACGAACAAGTTGACGCTCAAAGCGTTTCATAGCAAAAGCAAAAGCTCGCATCATCCGGTCATCTGTTTCTGAGATAAAGATCTTTTCCTTGCCAAAGGTAGCCGAAATCTCGACTTTCTGGTCAATACCACCCTTTTCGGCGCTCGATTCGTCTTTTAAGAACAAATCAATATTTAATGTATCGTCTGGAAGATATCTCTTCATTTTCATAAGCTTCTTTTCCATCAGCTTATTTTGCTTGGAGGTGATAATCACACCATCAATGTGTATTTTTACTTTCATTTTCCTCCCAACTTAATTAATTATTTTCCAATTTTTTTAAAATTCAAATATTTATGTAATACTTCTGGGATTTCAATACTACCATCTTTTTGCTGAAAATTCTCTAAAATTGCGATTAAAAGTCTTGGAATAGCAAACGCTGTACCGTTTAAAGTATGGGCATATTCAATTTTGTCCTCTTTATTTTTGAAACGAATATTGAGGCGTCTGGCCTGAAAGTCGGTACAATTTGAACAAGAATGGGTCTCGCGGTATTTATTTTCAGACGGCATCCAAGCTTCAATATCAAATTTTTTGGCAGCCGGTGCCCCCAAGTCTCCAGCACAAATATTAACTACTTGATAAGGAATCTTCAAGCCTTGCATCAATTTTTCCTCCAAAGATACAAGATACTCATGTTCTTTGGCAGATTCCTCTGGCATTGTATAAGAAAACATTTCTACTTTGTCAAATTGATGTACCCGCAAAATACCCTTCACATCTTTGCCATAACTACCAGCCTCTCGACGAAAACAGCTTGAAAAACCAACATACCGCAAGGGCAATGCCTTTTCCATAATTATGTCATCCATATGGTAGCCCGCAAGAGGTTGCTCGGCCGTACCAGCCAAATAAGTATCGTCTTGAGTTTTGTAGATTTCGTCTTCGCCTTGAGGAATATAGCCAGATCCTTCCATAATCTTGCGATTTAATAAAACTGGTGTAATCATGGGCACAAAACCTTCAGCAGTCAATGTTTCCAAAGCATATTGAATAATTGCAAATTCCAGAAGTGCCAATTCTCTTTTGACATAATACGATCTCGAACCGGCAACCTTTACTCCTCTTTCAATATCTAAAAGATCATGTTTTTTAGCTAGCTCTAAGTAATCCAAAGACTCAAAATCAAATTTCGTTGGCTCTCCCCAAGTTCGATTAGTGGTGTTGTCTTTGTCTGAAGCACCATCTATGACGTCATCGGACGGCGGATTTGGAATAAGAAGTAAATTGGACTTAAATTCTTCTTCCAGCCCGGCTACTCTTGGCTTAAGCTCTGAAACTTTGGTCGAGTAGTTGCCCGCCTCTTTGATTGAATCAATCTTTTGCTGTCCATGAAGCTCCGCAATTTCTTTGGAAAATTTATTGAGTTTGCTTTGGGCATCCTCAAGCTCAGCCAAAGATTCGCATCTTTTGCTGTCTGCTTCCAAGATTTTATCAACCAAGTCAGGATTGGCGCCTTTTCTGGCAATTCTCTCCTTCATTTTGCTTGGATCTTCACGCAAGATTTTTATGTCGATCATGGAACTCCTTCAGAATTTATTTGTGAGGTTTTTTATCTAGGCTCGCTTTGGCCGAGACTGATGTCTCATCTGTTTTCATAAATGGGAAAAGTAATATTTCTCGCAGCGTATTTGAATTTGTCAAAACACGTACTAGACGGTCTATGCCAATGCCGCAACCTGATGTTGGTGGCATGCCGTATTCCAAAGCCTTCAAAAAATCTTCATCAACGGCCTGCGCCTCTTCGTCTCCTTTTTGACGCATTTTCATTTGCTCAGCGAAGCGTTCACGCTGATCAGTTGGGTCATTTAATTCTGAAAAAGCCTTGGTAAGCTCTAGTCCGCCGATAATTAATTGGAAAGTATCTACCACTTCCGGATTTTTAGCATTTTTCTTTGCCAGTGGAATTAAGGCAGTCGGATGATTTGTGACAAAAGTCGGAGCTGTTATTTCAGCCAAGCCCTTCTTGAAGGCTTCGTCGCTATTTTCACCTTTAGTCACTTCAGCAAAAGTTTTACGAGCAAACTTTTTAGAAAAATCTATTTCAATATCATTTATTTTGTAATGTAAATCACCTTTGTTTATGGCGATCACAATTTTGCGAATTACATCTTCTACCAAATCCATCATTTTTTCATAATCAGCATAAGCCCAGTAGAATTCCAAATTTGTAAACTCCGGATTGTGAGTCGGATCTACACCTTCATTGCGGAAACAGCGGGCAAATTCAAATATTTTTTCAAATCCACCCACAATTAACCTTTTGTGATAAAGCTCTGGCGCAATTCTAAGAAATACATCTCTATCGTAAGCATTGTAATGAGTTATAAATGGTTTGGCTGATGCGCCGCCGGCAACTGATTGTAAAACCGGAGTATCCACTTCCACAAAACCCTTATCGATTAAATAATCTCTTAATGTTTGAATAATTATTGATCGGACAAAAAACTTTTCCTTAACTTCTGGATTGATTAGAAGATCAACATAGCGTTCCCGGAACCTAGCTTCCGGATCCTTGAAACCATAGTGAGCATCAGGGAGTGGTCGTAGAGATTTGCTCAATATTTTCAATTTTTCTGCTTGAATTGTAACTTCGCCTGCATTTGTCATAAAAATAATGCCGGTGGCTTCTACAAAATCACCTAAATCCAAAAGTGGCACTAGCTCAAAGTCGTCGCCCAGTAAATCAAATTTAAAAACAGCTTGAATCTTGCCAGATTCATCCACAATATCGCAAAAAACCAGTTTGCCATGACCCCGCAAAGCCATAATGCGGCCGCAAACGGTCACGTTGTCCTTAGAAGAAATAAACTTTTCAACATTTTTCAAAATTTCTTCTGCTGTATGATCACGAAAAGACTCAGCCGGGTATGGATCAATGCCTAGCTTTTTAATTTCAAGAAGCTTTTTCTTTCTGGCTTCTATTAAGTCCTTTTCTGTTAAACCTAAATTATTTGCCATAATATTTATCTCAAAATAATTTAACCAATTTGAATATAGCACAATCGGAAAATCGTATCCAGTCTGTAACAAAAAAATCATTCACTTAGGCGAATGATTTTTCCTTGATGACTTGATAACTTTATACTATATTTAGAATCTTGTATTTAGTTTCCCCTGCAGGAATTATAACACTTACTGTTTCACCTGCCTTGTGTCCGGCTAAAGCGCTGCCAATGGGTGAATCAATAGAAATTTTTCCAGCCCCTGGATCACTTTCAGTGGAACCTACAATTTGCAATTTCATTTTTTCACCTTCGTTTTCTACTTCGACAGTACAGCCGGCTTCGACTACATCTGAACAATTTTTGCCGCCTATGACCCTGGCATTTCTAATTTTTTGCTCAATCTGGAGCTCTTTGCCATACAAAAAGGCCTGCTCGTTTTTAGCCTCATGATATTCAGCGTTCTCTGAAAGATCGCCCAAGTCTTTAGCTTCCTTAATACGGACAGCTACTTCTTTGAGTTTAACTTTTATATCGGCCAAAGTTGTTTTAAGTTTTTCTAGCCCCTCTTCTGTAACCACATTTGAATCTGCCATAATAACTCCAATTTGAAAATAGCACCGCTTCTCGTGCATTTAATAATCTATAATTAATATATCAAATAATAATTATTTTGGGAACCCCTAATAAAAAAGTTGGAGACGATGATCTTGTCATCGTCTCCGCGGTCAAAGGTCTAGCCTAATCCAGAGTATCGAGCGCCTGTTGGGCAAGTCTACGAAACCTATCGTCGACTTTACCCATGGCGACAATAGAAACATCAAGAGTCTTGTTCATCCCTGTCAGGGCCAGATAACATGCATAAAGCACTTCGTCGTTTGTCGACGGATCAGCAATGATAGACTGAATAAGACTGTATGACCTTTCATCCTCCAGACAACAAATAGCCAAGATGACTGCGTTCTTCATTTCTACCGAATCTTCGACCCGATACTGCTTCATCAAAGGCTCAGTCGCCAGTTCGTCCTCAAGATCGCCTAGTGCCTCAATAGCAGCTAATCGAATCGATTCATCGGAGTCGTCCAGATAACCAATAAGTTCATCCAGACCTGAACTACCAATTTCCAACAGTTCTTCGATATGAGCTAATTTCTCTCTATCATTTTTCATACATATTCCTCCTTGAAATAATACGATATGGTATGAAATCTGCATTACTATATCATTCTTAATAAAATAAGTCAACCAAAAATCCCGCCGAAACGGGATTTTATTTTACCAACTTGATACTATATTACTCTTTTACCACTTTTACAACTTCTTCATAGTTGTTTTCCAATTTCTCCACTATGTCTTTGGCGTCGTCGGCAGTAATTTTCTTCTCTAGCTCGTAAACCTTCACAATTTTCTCTACCGTGTCATCGTAAACTTCTTTGGTAAGCTCTCCTGCCTTGACCAATTCGTCGGCAATTTTGTCTTTCATCTCACCAACATAATTTGCAATGTCGGCTCTTGTCTCTTTTCCTGACTTTGGAGCAAACAATATGCCTGCAATAGCTCCGGCCAATATACCGGCAGATGCTCCGATGATAATGCCTTTAGTTCCTTTTTCCATTTTTTTCCTTTCGTTTTACTTGTATACTTTTCCCAACAATCTTATCATAAAATATTATGAACGGTCGTTTTTTTCTACAAATTTTTTGATGGCATCAATGTTCTCTAGTACAAGCTTAGCCTTTTTGACACCGAATTGAAAAGGATATTTGTCCTCTTCGTCATTTTTAAGCACAATCATAGCATTCCCCTTGAACTCCGACTCTTCTACAATAGACATGTCTCTCCTCCATTTATTATTAATACAAATTTATAATATCACAGAAATAAATTTTAAGTAAAAAAATAGGCCCGGGACTGCGAAGTCCAAGGCCCTAATCTCTGCCACATCATTTGCGTGGCCGGTCCAGTCTTGGCTTTACAACCTTCTCCCAGAAGATCATAAAGCCAGTACAGGCTATCAGATAAATCGCTATCACCACTGCCATAATTAAGATAGCAAAGAAGAAAAACCCGAGCCAGTACAACACGAAGTCCATTACGACCTTGAAATTCAGATTGAAATGAACCCAGACCGCCCGCAGACCAAACCACATACCAGCAAGGACTATCGCAGCGACAAGCATGCAGACCGTCCGATCGCGGCTTAGCTCCGGC
>Ga0247841_10012032_pt1 | contig 11360 bp, 9 predicted proteins | sample LaCruzMarch2015__2_FD_192410 | JGI IMG/M metagenome (GOLD analysis project Ga0247841, IMG submission 192410) | Freshwater microbial communities from meromictic Lake La Cruz, Castile-La Mancha, Spain - LaCruzMarch2015_18m | ecosystem: Environmental > Aquatic > Freshwater > Lake | place: Spain...
TCTATGACGGCATCTACCTCTCCACGCAATACCTGCTGGAAGCGGTGGCGGACAATAAGCCGCACTTCATTTACTTCAGCTCTTTTTGCGCGGCAGGCGCCGGCGGCCGTACAGACCACCTGCGCTACCACAAAGAGGATGATTACGAGTACAAGACAGGCACTTCCTATTACTGCGACTTTAAATATGAAGCTGAAAAGTTGGTTTACCAGTACCATGATAAAGGAAAAGTCTCAGCCTCAGTGGTGCGCCCGGCCAACGTGATCGGCCCGGGCAGCGTGTGGGTGACCAACAACGTGAACATGATGCTCAGGAGTTCCAAATACCAGATAATCGACGAGGGCGTTTACCATGCCGCGCTGATTTACGTGGAAAACCTGGTGGACGGTGTGATGCTTGTGCTGGAAAAAGCGGCGTCGCGCGGCCGGACATACCATTTCATGGACGATTACCCGGTGAGGTGGAAAGACTATATTAACGACCTGGCTGCCATGCTGGGCAAAAAGGTGGATATCGTCAATGTTCCTTTCCAGGCCGCCTGGGGATTGGGCGCGGTAAATGATTCTGTACTGAGGCCCACGGGCGCCAAGTTCGATATCTGCCGGCATTCGGTTGGGCTGGTTGGCCGGGCAAACGATATTGATACAACCCGTGCAAGGACGGAACTGGGCTGGAAAACACGCGTCCCGTACACGCAAGCGATGTCAGCCATATCTGACTGGGTTAAAAACATTTACTTGAAAAAGTAGGGGGATTAGATGAAAGCTATTCAGTTCAATGTTTCTGTTCGACAGTTCCTGGCGCTCAAGGTCTTTTGCCCGGGAAATAAAAAGGCCCATTACTCCGGCCCCCTGGCAACCATGCGCATGGTGGACCTGCCTGAACCGTCGCTGCCCGCGCAGGACTGGGTGAAAATCAGGGTCCAGTGCTGCGGTGTATGCACCAGCGACGTAAATACGGTCCTGCTGAAAAACTCGGCTGCCTGGTCGGCCTATACCTCGTTCCCATCCGTCCTTGGCCACGAAGTTTCCGGCACCGTTGTTGAAACCGGAAAAGACGCAGGTGATATAAAGGTGGGCGAACTGGTGGCCGTGTGCCCATTGCTCAACTGCAAGGTGCGCGGGATTGAGCCGGAATGCAAAGCCTGCCGGCAGGGCCTTGCCTGCTGCGAGAATTTCTCCGAGGGCAAACTGCCGCCGGGGACGGCTATGGATGTCTGCAAAGGCACGCTGGGCGGCTATGGTGAGTACCTGGTTGCACATAAAAGCCAGGTCTATAAAATCCCTGCAGGCATAAGCGCGGAAACGGCAGCACTGGTTGAGCCGTTTTCCATCGCACTTGAGGCCGTGCTTTCCAATAAACCTCAAAAAGACGAGAACGTGCTGGTCATCGGCGGGGGCGTTATCGGCAACATGGTCATCCAGTCCATCCGCGCCCTGGACATCCCCTGCAGGATAACAGCGCTGGTTAGCTCCGCTTTCACAGCGGGCCTTGCCAGAAAATCCGGCGCAGACAATACCATCACCGGCGACTACGCGCTGGAGGAAGCGGCTGAACTGACGGGCGGCAAATGCTACATACCGCAGCTCGGGCACACCACCATGATGCGCGGCTTTGACCGTGTATATGACTGCCTTTCCAAATCTGACAGCATCGATATGTCATTGCGGGCCGTCAGGACAGGCGGCACGATATCCCTTATCGGCTTATCCGACAGCGTTAAATTTGATCCGACCATGGTCTGGGTAAAGCTGGCCACCCTGAAAGGCACCCTTTACTACGGCTTTCATGAGTGGGAAGGCAATAAAAAGCATGCATTTGCCATAGCCATTGACCTTATCGCGAAAAAAGGCTTGAAGCTGGATGGAATGGTCTCGCACAAATTCAAGCTCATTGAATACCAGAAGATGATGGAAGTCAACGTCAATAAGGGCAAATACAAAGCCATAAAGACCATGCTGGTTCACCGATAATTTCCTGCTTTTCGGATGTCCTAAATTATAAAAACGGACGACAGGCGGGCAGGGCTGTTATATCCTGCCCGGCACCGGGGTGCTGCCCCGGCCAAATCACAAAAAAACGAGGGTTGTTCATGGCAATAAAAGAAAATCCGCTGCTCGACCCCAAAGAGGGAAACTTCCACTTATATTTGGGCAACGAAGCCATAGTCCGGGGTGCATTGGAAGCCGGGGCCAGCGTCGCTGCTGCCTATCCCGGTACGCCTTCCTCGGAAATAATCGAGTTCTGTTCCAGGGTAGCCGGGGACCGCAAAATGTATGTTGAATGGTCAGCTAATGAAAAGGTTTCCTGCGAGGTAGCAGCCGCAGCCTCCTTCTCGGGACTGCGCTCACTGTGCGCAATGAAACAGAACGGTGTGAACGTGGCATCGGACTTCCTGCTGCACCTGGCACTTTCAGGGATCAGGGCAGGGATGGTATTGGTCGCCTGCGAGGACCCCGGGGCGCTTTCAAGCCAGAATGAAGCTGAATCACGCTACTTTGCCAGGCTGCTGGAGGTTCCGATTATCGAGCCCGGCAATTTCCAGGAACTGAAGGAGATGACAACCTGGGCCTTTGAGCTTTCGGAGGAGTTACGGCAATTTGTCATCGTGCGCAGCTGCACCAGGCTTTCCCATGCCAGTGGAATCGTTACAATTGGCAAGCTTCCTGAGCCGGCAACCGGAGCACATTTCCGCTTCGATGGAAACCTGCTCGATTCCCTGACCGGCCCCATGCATTCAAATCCCGCTCCGCTACGCCACAACTGGCAGCAGGAGAAGCTCAAGAAGGCACGCGCCATTTTCGAAAAATCACCTTTCAACACGTATGATGGGCCGGATAACCCGAAACTGCTCATCATTACAGGCAGCGCGGCAAACCTTTATTCCCGTGAAGCAGTGCATATCCTCGGCCTCAAGGACCGCGTTGGCATACTGAAAATAGGGACAACCTGGCCGTTGCCGCAGTCACTTGTCAAGAAGAACCTGGCCAGGACGGAGAAAATCCTTTTCGTGGAAGAAGTGCTGCCGTTCATGGAGGAGCAGGTCAAAATACTGGCCGGCGAGAACGCTGCCGAGATCGGTGCGAAGACCTTCTTCGGCAAGAATGACGGCATGCTCCCCATGTCAGGCGAGCTTAACCCGGATTTGGTGGTAACTGCCCTGGCCAAGATATTCGATATTAAGCTGGATACGTCCGCACAGGAATGGTCCTACAACGCCGCCATGGACGCCATGAACCTTGTTCCAGGCCGTGAACTGACATTCTGCGCCGGCTGTCCCCACCGCGCCTCCTACTGGTCCATCCACAATGCCCTGCAGATGGTGGGGCGTGAGGGCTTTGTCAATGGAGATGTCGGCTGTTACGGTCTGGCCATAATTGGGGCCGGCTTCTACGCAATGAAAAGCCATTATTCAATGGGTTCCGGTACCGGCCTGGCCAGCGGGTTCGGCAAATTCAAGCAGTTTGGAATGGAGCAGCCGATACTATCGGTCTGCGGCGACTCAACCTTCTTCCATGCCGCCATGCCGGCCCTGGTGAACGCCGTGCACAACAAATCGAACATCATCATGGTAATCCTGGATAACGGCGGCACCGCCATGACCGGCTTCCAACCACACCCCGGGCTCAAGATTGACGCAATGGGCAGCAATGCCATGCCGGCCGTCAATATCGAGGCAATCTGCAGTGCAATTGGTGCAAAAACCCGTACCTGCGACCCATTCGACCTGGACGCCACCCGGAAGATACTGCTGGAGTTTCTCGAGGATGAAGAGGGCGCCAAGGTGCTGATTCTCAAGCAACTGTGTGCCCTTTCCCCGGACAAAAGGTCAGGCAAGCAGTATGCCATGTCGATTGACAAGGCGCTCTGCGTGGCAGACAGTTGCGGCTGCAACCGCCTGTGCACGCGCGTCTTCCGCTGCCCTGGCCTGCGCTGGGACTCGAGGACCAGGACCAACTCGATAGATGAAGTGGTGTGCAGCGGCTGCGGTGTCTGCGCAGATATCTGCCCGGCCGGGGCCATAAGTAAAGTAAAAATTACGGAGGCTTCCACGGAAAATGTCAAAAATAAGGTTGGATAAAGACCCATTTAACATCATCATCTCCGGAGTGGGAGGCCAGGGCAATATCATGGCCTCGCGCGTCATCGCCGGGATGCTGGCCCTGCAGGGCTACAATATAACCATCGGGGAGACTTTCGGCAGTTCCCAGCGTGGCGGCTCGGTTATGAGCCATATCCGCGTGTCATCCGGCTCAGTCTGGAGCCCGCAGATACCAAAGTGCAGCGCCGACTTCATTATCTCCATCGAGCCCACCGAAGCAATCCGCATGCTTACTGACTACGGCAACAGGCATACAGCGGTCGTATCCAACGAGCGCCCTGTACACTCCATGGCCGTAATATCCGGGGCCATGAATTACCCACCGAAAGAGGATATCGAGAACTTCTTATACAGGTACTCTGCCAGGAGTTGCCTGGTTAACGCCACAGAGGAGGCCATCAAGCTCGGCAACCCGATACTGGGTAATATCATTATCATCGGCGCTGCGGTTGGCATGAACTTGCTACCCATAGGCCGGGAAGATTTCAGGGCAATTGTCTCCCGGCAGTTGAAGCCGCATCTTGTGGATATCAACGTTACAGCCTTCGATATAGGATTTGCCAAGACGGCGGCTATTAATTGAGGCACAAGGATAAAATAATTAACCGGGGGTATCCCATGGCAGAAAAAGCAACTATTAAAGGACAGGCCGGCCTTAAATCCGATGTAATTAACTCGCACCTCTGCACCGACTGCGGGGCGTGCGTCAACCTTTGCCCCTACCAGGCGTCCTACAAGGATCGCGTGGCGGTACTGTTCGACTGCGATATTGCAGAGGGACGCTGTTACGCCTTCTGCCCGAGGACCAAGGTGGACCTGGCGTCGCTGCGCACTGACCTCTATGATGAGACAGATCTCACAACCGAAGCCGGGGCAATAAGGGCCTTTTTCATCACCCGCGCCACTGATGGCAAGGTGCGGGAACGGGCGCAGCATGGAGGGACGGTCTCCACATTGATGTCACTGGCCCTTAAGGAAGGGCTGATCGAGGCGGCAGTCATGAACAGGGCCAACGGGAATGGCCTGCCGGGGCTTGTGACCACGCTTGACAGCCACCAGGCCATGTCATTGGGCAAAAGCAGCTTCTACACTTCTCCTACCGTGTCCCAGTTCAACCGGATTGCAGCCACCGATGTGAAAAGCATAGGCGTGGTAGCGCTGCCATGCCAGGCCCTGGCCTTAGCAAAGATGAAGCAAAAGCCTGTATCAAACAAGGATAATAGTATCGATAAGCTTCGACTGGTCATCGGTCTTTTCTGCGGCTGGGCTTTCTCGTTTGATGAATTGGACAGACTGCTTTCATCCAGAGTGAACGGGGGAAGGATAGCAGGTATGGACATCCCGCCAAGCAAGTTCCATACCCTGGAGGTATATACGGCCGGCGGAGAGAAGATTGAATTCTCTTTAGACGAGGTCAACCGCTGCGTTCGAGGCAACTGCCATTATTGCTTTGACATGACTGCTGAGTTCAGCGATATCTCAGTGGGTTCAGCCCGCCTGCCTGAGGGTTGGGAAACAGCAAAGAAGTGGAACCAGGTAATTGTCAGGACCGTGGCCGGTGAAAAGCTGATGGAGCTTGCCCGGCAAAAGGGAGTGCTTGAGTTCCGCGATATCCCGGAGGGCAACCTTGAGAGACTCAAGGCCGCTTCAATGGGCAAGAAAAAGACCGCAGTCAAAAACTTGCGCCTGCTCAGCGGTGAAAAGGACAACTTGCTCTATCTCAGCGGCAATGACCCGCTTTTCAGTTTACTGTAAATACAGATAATATGTGCAAGTCCTGAACTAAATATTTTTGCGGTTTAGGTGTAATTATGGGAAACATCAACCTGGTCATCGACGGCAAGAAGGTCAAGGCAGGGGAAGGCTCCACCATCCTGGATGCGGCAACCTCAGCAGGCATCACCATCCCTACTCTCTGCCATATCAAGGGACAGGTGCCAACCGGCAACTGTCGCGTCTGCCTGGTGGAGGTGGAGGGCAGCAGGACCCTCTCCGGGGCCTGCCACACGCCGGCGACCAACGGCATGGTGGTGCACACATCCTCCCCAAAGGTGCTGGCCACGCGCAAAATCGTCGTGGAACTGCTGCTGACGGCCCACACCGGGGACTGCGTCAACGACGCCAACGCCGAGCATTGCGCCCTGCACAACCTGGCCTCGGACTACGAGGTGGGCGCGCCGCGCTTCAACGTCCGCTCCCCACGCTTCTACCCGGCCGAGGAGTCCAACCCCTATGTGAAGCGCAACATGTCCAAGTGCATACTCTGCCGCAAATGTGTCCGGGTCTGCTCGGAAACGGTGAAGAAGGACGTCCTCAGCGTCGGCTACCGCGGCTTCAAGTCCAAGGTGGTAGCCGGCTTCGACGAGCCGCTGACGGCCGAGGCCTGCAGGGACTGCCTCAAGTGTATTGAGCACTGCCCCACCGGGGCGCTGAGCGCCCCGGCGCGCGTATAAAGACAAGGGAGGATGACTGCCATGGCCAACAAGAAAGAACAGGGAAACGGCCGCGCCGGGCTGCTGCCGGCCCTCAAGGAGCAGGCGGGCAGCTCCGGCTGCCTGGAGCGCGGGGCCATGTCCGCCGTGTGCGGCAGGCTGGGACTGCCGCTCAACGAGGCTTTCGGGGTGGCCACCTTCTACTCCTTCCTGCCGGTCTCTCCCGTGGGGAAGAACGTCATCCGGGCCTGCCGCTGCCTGCCCTGCGACCTCAAGGACGCGGGGGCTGTTATAGCAGCCATCAGGCAGGAGCTGGGCATCGGCCCGGGCCAGGCCACCCCCGACGGCAAATTCAGCTTCGAACTGGTGGGCTGCATCGGGGCCTGCGACCAGGCGCCGGCCATCATGATAAACGACAGGGTGTACGGGGAACTGACGGCCGCTAAGGTCGCCGGTATCCTCAAATCCTATTAGGAGGATGCCTGTGGCGCAAAAGCGTATCGTACTGGGCAACTGCGGGGCCGTGGACCCGCAAAGCATCGATTCCTATATAGCCCGCGGCGGTTTTAAGGCCTTTTTCAAGGCGCGCGACAAGATGAAGCCGGCCGGCATCATCTCTGAAATCAAGAAGTCCGGGCTTACGGGACGCGGCGGCGCGGGCTTCAGCACCGGGCTCAAGTGGGAGCTGGCGCGCAACGCCAGGGGCAACGAGAAATACCTCATCTGCAACGCCGATGAGGGCGAGGTGGGCACCTTCAAGGATAAATATTTACTGTCAGGAGACCCCTTCGGACTGGTCGAGGGCCTGGCCATCGCAGGCCTGGCCATCAGCGCCAAACAGGCCTATATCTATTTAAGACAGGAATACCGCTCCATCAACGGCCTGCTCACAGGCGCTATCGCGCAGGCCGCGGAGAGGGGATATCTCAAGCACATGGACATCACGGTCTTCGAGGGCGCGGGCGCCTATATCTGCGGCGAGGAGTCGGCCCTGATGAACTCCATCGAGGGCCGGCGCGGAGAATCGCGCTACAAGCCCCCCTTCCCCCCGCAGAAGGGCCTGTGGGACATGCCCACCATCATCAACAACGTCGAGACACTGATGAACGTCCCGCACATCATCAATAAAGGGGCCGACTGGTTCAGCGCCATGGGCACGGCCCGCAGCAAGGGCACCAAGGTCTTCTCCGTCAGCGGCGACGTCTCCCGCCCGGGAGTTTACGAGCTGGTGATGGGCAGTTGCCTGAGGGAGCTGCTCGAATTGGCGGGAGCTTCGGATACAAGGGCAGTACAGGTGGGAGGGGCAGCGGGCAGCATCCTGCCGGCCTCCCTGCTGGACACGCCGCTCTCGCACGAGACATATCTCGGCTCGGGCGCGGTGGTGGCGCTCAACTCCACCCGGGACATCATCGACGCCGTCCACAACGACCTGCACTTCCTCAACGACGAGTCCTGCGGCAAGTGCACCCCCTGCCGCGAGGGCACCGAGGTCATGCTGGAGATATACGGGCGCCTCAAATCGGGCGACGGGCACCAGCACGACCTGGCGGCGCTGGAGGACCTGGCGCGCGCCATGGCGGCGGCTTCGCTCTGCGGCCTGGGCCAGGCAGCGGCCGTGCCGGTGCTGGACTCGCTGAGGTATTTTTACAACGACTACATTGACAGGATAAACCAGTCGCACTTCCTGCGCAGCTACCTGGGCGGAGAATTATTCACGATTGAGGAGGCCATTAGATGAGCAAACATCCCGAAAACCAGACTGAACGCATGTGGGAGATGTTCGATAATCTAAATGCGGACAAGTATCCCCTCAAGGAATACAAGCACATCGGCCAGAGGGGCCCGCGCCGATTGGACGGCCTGGCCAAGGCCACGGGGCAGGCCGATTACACGATGGATGTTCAGCTTCCCGGCATGCTGTACATGCGCTTCCTGGCTTCCCCCTACCCGCACGCCAAAATACTCAAGATGGATACCAGCAGGGCAGCGAGGCTTCCGGGCGTGCGCTGCATATTGCGCTACGACGATCCGGAACTGCCCGAATCCGAGAACTTCGGCAAGGTAGCCGGCTTCTTCGGCAACGACAGGCCCCTGGATGGAGTGGCCCACTTTGAAGGGCAACCCATGGGCGCAGCCATAGCAGCCGATAGCGAGGACATCGCCGAGGAGGCCCTCTCGCTGCTGGACATAGAATGGGAGGAAAGGCCGTTCAACCTCGACCCTGTGGCTGCGGCCGACCCCAAAGCTCCCTTGAGCTACCCCGAGCGTTACATCGACGGCAACTACTGGAACCGTGGCGCTTACGAGGACAAGGCACATGGCGACGTGAAGAAGGGCTTCGCCGAGGCCGACAAGGTCATCGAATTTAAAATAAACCGCACAGCCAACACCTGGGTCGGCCCCGAGCGCCCCTGCGGCGTGTGGAAGTGGAACGGCGACCAGGCCGAGATCTGGCTCAAGCATCAGAGGCCCCACATGGCCAAGCGGCACATCTCAGGCTGGTTCGGCGGCAGCATCCCGATGAACAAGATACAGCTGCATATGCCCTTCCAGGGGGCCAGCTTCGGAGGCTGGGTGCAGGTGGACTGGAACCTTGCCCCACTCTACCTGGCAGCGGTGGTTTCAAAGAGGACTAAGCGCCCCGTTAAATATATCCTGAACCGCCGCGAGGACTTCTTCGGCGGCTCGATGGACGAGGGCGTCTATTTCGTCAAGGTCGGCTTCAAGAACGATGGCCTGATAACCGCCGTGGACGCCACTCTCTATCATGTCAACGCCATCTGGCCGGTCTTCAGCACGGTGCTCCACCTTTATGATAATACGAGGATACCCCACCTCAAGGGTCAGACCAAATCCATCTGGTGCAACAAGGGTCCGACGGTACCGACGCGCTGCGAGATGCTGCCCTGCGTACTGACGCAGACCATGGTCTTTGACCGCGTAGCTGCCGAACTCGGCATGGACCCCATCGAGGTGGCGCTCAAGAACGATGGGGCCGACGGGCATGACATGGAGTGGCTCAACCAGCAGAAGAAAGAGCGAGGCTTCGAGGTGCGCGACAGCCTGAAGGAATGCATCGACAAGGGCAAGGCTGCCATAAAATGGGACGAGAAATGGCACAAGCCGGGCGCAAAGAAGCTGCCCAACGGCCGCCTGCACGGCATGGCCTTCACATGGGCGCACGAATGGGACGACTCACTGGGAGGAGGCGAAATAGCATTGCGCATCGAGCGCAACGACGGCTCGGCCACCATACTCGGCATGCGCTGCGACAACGGCGTGGACGCCGAGAACTCATATTGCCAGATAGTTGCCGATGAATTGGGCTACCCCCTGGAGATGGTGAATTATAACCCGCGGTTCGACCCAGGCTTCTTCACCATGACGCCGGATTCATCCACCAACATGTCGGTCAACGGCTTCGCCGTGCGCCACGCGGCGAGGATTGTAAAGCAGAAAATCCTTGAATCAGCCACCAGTCCTACCGCTGTGACCCAGAGGGGCGGCTACCAGCCGGCTTTCCCCAACCTCAAGCCAGAGGAACTGGACATCAAGGACGGGGCCATCTATGTTATCGCAGACCCGACGAGGCAAATGCCGATGGCCGATTTCGTAAGGATAGCCGGCGAGAGCGGCCCGCTGGCTACCGATGAAAACCTGGGGGTCAGGACCGCCTGGTCGGAGCCATTATTTGCATACGCGTTCCAGCCACAGCATGGCGGATACAACCCGCATAACCCCAGGCCGCGCCTCTGCCGCCAGGCTCACTTCATGGAGATAGAGGTCGACACCGAGACCGGCGAGATCTTCGTCACCCGCGTGGTCAACGCCAACGACGTGGGCAAGGTCATCAACCGCATGAGCTGCGAGGGGCAGCAGTACGGCGGCAGCATCATGGGCGTCAGCCGCGCCAAGCTCGAGGAGATCGTACACGACCCGGTCACCGGCGTCATGCTCAACGGCAACCTGCTGGACTACAAGATAGCCACCATGAAGGACCTCGGCCCCATCGATACCATACTGGTCGAGACCGGCATGGGCTACGGCCCCTACGGCCTGACCGGGATAGGCGAGGATATCGGCACGGTGGTGCCCGGCCTGGTGCCGCTGGCCGTCTACAACGCCACCGGCAAGTGGATTGAAGAGATGCCCGTCACGCCCGACAAGGTGCTGAAAGCGCTGGGCAGGGAATAACCACAGGTACATCACCAGAGGAGGATGAGAACTTGAGCAAAGAGATTAAGAGCTTCACCTGCCCCTACTGCGGCGAATCCCACGCAGCCGCGGAGGATTTGAAAGGGCACGTCTTCAAGTCGCACAAGGGGCGTGGCCTGCCCGCCCCCGAGGGGCGCATCAAGCTGACCATCAACAAGTCGGAGTACGAATTCCACGTCAAGCCCAACTGGACCCTCTACTACCTCGTCCACGACAAGCTGGGCCTGACCGGGTCCAAGCAGTTCTGCGACCGCGGGGCCTGCGGCTCCTGCGCCATGATAGTGGACGGCCGCCCCGTCCTCTCCTGCATGATGCTGGCCATCGAGTGCGGCGGCAGGAACGTGGAGACCGTGGAGGGCATCGCCGCCGACGGCCACCCGCTGATCGAGTGCTACGTCAAGAACCACGCCATGCAGTGCGGCTACTGCACCCCCGGCTTCGTGGTCAGCTCCAAGGCCCTGCTGGACAGCAACCCCGACCCGACCGAGGAGGAGATAGTGGAGGCCCTCTCCGGCAACCTTTGCCGCTGCAGCACCTACCCGCAGCACCCCATCGCCGTCCGGGAGGCCGCGGGCATGCTCAAGGCAGCGAAAAAATAAGGCAGGTGGATT
>Ga0247841_10012034_pt1 | contig 11359 bp, 10 predicted proteins | sample LaCruzMarch2015__2_FD_192410 | JGI IMG/M metagenome (GOLD analysis project Ga0247841, IMG submission 192410) | Freshwater microbial communities from meromictic Lake La Cruz, Castile-La Mancha, Spain - LaCruzMarch2015_18m | ecosystem: Environmental > Aquatic > Freshwater > Lake | place: Spain...
CTAGGTTGCTATCGCGGCCGTAACCGGTCTCAGCAATGTGCGCGAGCAGTTCCTCGAACAGCGGCCGGTCGTCCGTACGCACGTAAAGGTCCAGGACCGCTTTCTTGTGAAAAAAAACATCATCTGTCAGATAGAACCCGCCTTCCTGGAGGACAGACCCGGTCGCGCGGTCGATGGTGTTGTGCGCGGTGATCTGGGCCTTGGACCAGGGATCCCGGTCTATGTCGCAGGAAAACAGGTCTTTTTTTCCGCACCACTTCTCAAAGAGGCGCGCCAGACTCATACCCTCGCGCAGCTCCTTCCAAAGAGAGATCGGGATATATTTGGATTTTTTGAATTTTTTATACTTCGTCAAGTCCTTGAACAGCGTCTTCTCCCCGTCACTCTTCTTGAAATCGCGGCGCGGGATGGGCGGCAGGCAGGGCATGGGCAGCATGCCCTGGGGAAAGGCCGAGGAGCAGACAAAGGGCGGGGCGTCCGCCTCGAATAGCTCGATCAGCTGCGAGGCTTTGGACTCGCCATGCCGCTCGGCCGCGGCGCAGAGCAAATGCCCGTGCAGGGTGTCGCTGCGCATGAGCGTGCCAAACGCCCCTTTGGGCGTGAGTGTATAGCGAAACAGGGGCATGGACGCCTCCTATTCTAGAGATATGCCGTCGAGCGAGACCGGCTGCTTGTCGCAGATGAGATCATCAAAACGCACCTGCCCGCACCCGCGCGAGCTGCAGCCCCCGAGCGCGTCCAGCTCCACGAGCTTGAGCCCCTTGTACACGTAATCGAGGAGCTCCGGGTCGTCCCCTTCGAACTCCTTGAACGCGAGGCTGAAATCAAAGGAAACCCCAGCAGGCACGCGCTCCAGCGGTCGCGGATGTAGGGCGATCCCTTGTACGCGATGAATGGTGTTCTCGTATTTGACCTCCATGGGCAGCTCGCCTCTGTCGAAAGCGAGGCGGTCCTTTTCCGAGAGCATGGCGTCACGCACGATAAGGCGCGTGGGCCCGAGCGTCGTGTCTTTCTTGTCGCTGGCGGCGCCGAAGATGACGCAGGCCGGGCACTCGCGCTTGCCGCAGCCGCAGGGCTTGCCCCCCTCCTTGCCAACCTCTCCCTTTTTACCGACGAGGAACTCCCGAGTCTCTTTTCTATCGATAAAATAGTAGATCTCCAGCAAGGAACGCATCTTGCCCTTGAGCGAGGAGCCAGGAATATAGGGCGCCTTGCTGATGGGATGCTTGATGATGGGCTGGTCCATTCCGCCGATCTCGATGCTGTCCTTGCTCGCGCCGATGTGCAGGCCGGTCAGAACGACGATGCGGCCAGAAATGCGTCTGATTCCATTAAGTTTCATGCTGTCCCCACTGAATGATGTCTAATGATTAATCGGAGATACCCAGGCCGTAGCAAAAACCGACCACAGCCTCAAAATGCAACAGGAACGCCTCGAAATCTTCCGGAGTAGCTATGGCGTCGACATTGTCGTTCATCCACTTTTTAAAGTCATAAGGAACTTTCTTGGCAGCGTAGGCGACTTTGGACTTCTCCATCTTTATTAACGGGAGAACGTATAGAAATGCCTTTTCACGCTCCGACTTCCCTGTCCCTTGCCTGAATTGAAATTTCTTTTCCAGACTTTTGAACTCGCCATAAAATCTTCTGAGCTGAGCCGATGTAATGGAGTTTTTACCATCCACTTTCCCTTGAAATATTTTGACAAGTGATCCCGCCACCTTTTCCGCATCCTCGCACAGCAGCGTTGGCTTGATGTTGCCGCTCACATCAAAAAAAATGCTCATGGTCGCCTCCTTAGTTGTTTCGTAACCGATAAAGTGCATAGGAAATTGGCAGCCGCATCAGTTCCAACTGGTCCGGCGCGGCGCGTAGTACGTTGAATTGTGAAATCTCCTCTTTTGTCAGGTTCTTTTCGTTAAGATTGCGTTTAAAGTCGTAGGCCATATGCGACAGATACAACCCTTCCTTTGTATTTCCAGACTTGAAGGCGCGGCAGGAGTCCGCATAATGCAGAAGACGCCGGACCAAGCCGGCCGGGGCTTTCTTGTCCAGGACAAGATTCTCGATCCAGCGGCCTTTTTGCAACAGCTCGTCGTACTCCTCCCAGCCGCGGGTCACATCAAAGAGCGTGAACGCGTTTTTGTCCTGGGCTTTTCCGCCACGCATGAATTTTTTGGAACATTCCAACAAATCCTCGACCTCGCGCGCGATCGTGTGCGCGGGCAGTTGCGGTTTGCTCACGAGCAGGCCAGCGCACAGCGTGATCTCAGGGTTGTCCGCGACGTAGCGCCTGAAATCCTTGACCAGGGCCGAGGCAAACTCCACGACCTGAGTCCAGGGGCCGAGCAGAAACAGATCGTCCCCGCCCGCGAAGACCACGTAGAGGTTAGGGAACTCCTCACGTACTTTCGCGACGAGCAGCGTGGAGAAGAAGTGGTTCAACAGTCGCGAAAGCCCGGCAAAGCGCGAGATGGACAGGTTTTTCTGCAGGCCGATGCCGAACACCTGCCCCAGATTGTCCACATCCGCCTTGAACGCGCCCAGGAAGGCCTTGCCACGCAGCCCGTTCGCGTCGTGCAAACGGGCCTCCTCGGCCAAATGGCCAAAGGTTTTGGCAGAGCCAGCCGCGACGGGCGCCTCCTCCTCGATGGCGCGCCCCTCAGCCCTCCAGCGGCTAACGTCTTCCTCGGAAAAATCCGGGACATGCCCAGCCACGGGCTGATGGCTGAACATCCCGCGCTCGCGCAGGTTGGCGATGTCCAGCGCGCCTTTGTGCTGCTGGCCGGGTTGGTTCTCGAACCGGCCGTAGACTCCGTCGAAAAGGCGCATCTCCGCCCCTTGCTCCTTGCGCGAGTAGACGAGAAAGGGCGCCGTGGGCAATTCTCCACCAATGTCGAGAATCTGCCCCGCGCACTCCTGGCACAGGGGGATGGAGCGCTCCTTTCTTTCCTCAAAGCGCCGCGTCGCCGCGGGAGACACGGGATTGACGCGACAGGCCGCGCAGGCGCCGTGGGCGTAGTCCTCGATCCCTTCCGCAAAAGGCGGGTGCCCCGAGGCGAGAAACATGTCGAACTTGTGCAGCTTGCGCGCCTCCAAGCTGTCGGAGAGCTCATCGAGTTTTTCCTTCATGCTTTTGAGATCGAAATCCGCCTCGGTGAGCTGCAACTCGTAGGTCAGATTCAGCGTGAGCCTACCCTTGAAGGTCTCGAAAAACCACGCTTGCGTCCGAGCCTCGAACTCGGGCAGCAGGTCTTTGACCGCATCCGTGGCGGGCAACAGCAGCACGAAGCGGCCGCCCGCGTCCATGATGCGCGCTTGCAAACAGAGGCCGCAGGCGTCCAGCAAGGAGAGGATCACCGAGCGCGTCAAGGCTTGCAGATAGAAGGATCGGGCGCGCAGGATCTTGGCCACGCCCGCGCCGTGGGACTTCTCCAGACCGAAAATGTACGACTGGATCCCGGACAAGTCCCCGCCGAGCAGAATGAACTTGCGCGCCTCGCGTTGCGATTCGCCCGGCGCTCCGCCCTGCACGCTATGGAACGCGTACAAGGCCTGCGCAATGGCGGCCGTGGTGGTCGCATGGTCGTAGAGCGAGATGTCCGGCTCGTTCTTGTACGTCGAGGACGGGATGCACCAGGTGTACATCTCCAGAAGCGAATCCAGCGACGCGAGGTAATGCCGTAGGCCCATAGTGAGGGGCAGGTTTTTCGCGTCGGCGAGGAAGCGCACGTACAACGCCGCGTACGTGGTCTGTTGCGCCGCGGCCAGGGTGCGTGGGAACGCGTCCTCGTCAATGGGCAGCAGTGGGTAATAGCGCCGCGCGCACGTTTCTGCGCTCTGCAAGGCGATCTGGCAAAAGGTCGAGAGCAGCCGCGAACTCTTGTAGTCGCCCACGACCTCGGTCTCGCCGATGCGGTCCATGCCAGCGGAGAGTCTGTCGGCGCGGCAGAGGGCTTGCTCTGCGAGCACGCCACCGGCGGGCTTGTGATGCGAGGACGCTAGACGCGCCAGCTCGCTCAGGTTGACGCCCTCGGGCAGAGGCAGATCCTTTTCTATAACATGGTCCGTGTACAGCACGTGGGTATGGGTGGGCCTGCCGCCATCATGAGGACAATACTCGCCGATCAACTCCGCGCTCTGTGGCCGGCCGGCGCGCTGGGCGAACTTGCCGATGTCATGAAGCAATGCGGCCAGCACAAGCGTTTCTAGTCTCTGTTTTTCCATGCGCAACGCCCTTTGTAATGGGTGAAAGACTTCGTGCTCCGATGGTTCAGTAAATCACTTTAATGCGTTGGCGGTCCACGGGAAGGAGATAGCACACTCCCGGCCTATTGCCGTGCGCCTTGATTTGGAGGCGCGCTGCTTCCTGGGCCCCGAATCTGTTGTTGATTTCACGATTGACCTTTGCCCGGTAGGAGTTGAAATTTTCCTTGCTCAGCGACACGATACCGGAATCGCTGGTCGCGGCCTTGGGCCCGCCCGCGGTGACGCGTTGGTAAAGGCGCGTTATCTCTTCCTGTCGCGTAGCGACGTCTTCGAACGAAAGCGCGCACTCAGCGCACTCGCGGCAGGCGCGGCGTTCGCAAGCAGCGTCTTTTTTAGCGAGCGCGAAAAAGGCGTACAAGGTCATCTGCACAGGCGGCAGATCGAGTTGAAAGCCCTTCCACGAGACGGTTTTCGCCGCGAGATCGACCAGAAGCTCGGTAGCGGGCTCGCGCACGAGCGAGAGCATGAGCGTGGCCGGTGTTGCGGGGCTCTTGAGCAGCTTGTCCGCCAGACGGCGCCGCAAAGGAAAAAACGGCAGGGGCACGAGCGTCACTGACGCGTATTTGGTCTCCTTGACGATCGGATGCCCGCGCTCGTCGATCAATTCCGCCGGGCGCGAGACAAGGGGCGGAAAGAAGAAATCCCGGCTGCTTTCGAACTCTGGCGACACGAGCACGTGAAAAACGCGGTCTTGGGGCCTGGCGTAGAGTTGCGCAGCCAGCGACAGGCACGCGCCCATGGTCTTGCGGCCGCCGGCGATGGAAAAATAGACGACCGCGTCGTCCTGCTGGGTCAAGTCAAAGGCCGCCTCCATGCAGGCCAGAAGGAAACGCTCGTTGTCCTCCTCGCTGGCGATGTCGTCGAGCTCGCGGCCCTGTTCGTCGGTCACGGCCAGGACGTGCTGGGCCGAGAAATCCACGGCCTCACGCTCGATCCCGTACTCTTTGAGCAGCGCGTAGTACCGGCCGGTCTCTGGGGCGAGTAGCCGCGCGAGGCAGAGTTCGCGGCCGGGCCGCGTGGTGAGGATGCGGACCGCATCGACCATTCTGCCTTGCTGATGCAGCGCGAAGAGTGTTTCCGTAACGACCTGCGGCGTGAGGCCGCAGACGGCCAACAACGTTCTTCTCATGCGCCGGCGCCCTCGGTGTTGAAATCCATCAGGCCCAGGCCGAACGTGGTCTGTTTGCCCAGATGCAGGCGCCGCGACAGCGACAGCAGCGGGAGATACGCGGCCGGGACCTGCGCGTACCGGATGCTGCCCACCAGCCCACCGAGCTGCATGCGCGATTGTTGGCGGTTCGAGTAGCGTTCCCAGGCCCTCCAGCGCAGGTCCGAGGCCACGGTAGGCGTCAGCGCAGCCTTTGCGACCAGCCCTCTGTAGTCCAGGTCCGGCTCTCCCTCGCCGTAGTACTCGAAGAGCCCGGAAATTCTGCGCAGCATGGCCCGCGTGAGCGCCTGAAAGGGCAACTCGCCGAGCAGCCGATTCTGGGACTTCTGGCGGAAGGGCGTATGAAAGACGACCGTCACGTCGCAGGGCGGCGCGTCCTCTCCGCTAGGGCCGGTCGGCGTGGGTGGCAGGCGCAGCGTCTGCGGCGCGGGTTCAGCCAACAGCCTCCCGACCTCGGGCTGATAAATGACCTGTCCCGCGAGGTTGCGCACCGACTCGAGCGCGCAGTTTGCCCGGCCCTGCGCGCCCTTGCCGATTCCGCGTTTGCCCATCAGCTCGGCCGCGTGCAGAAAAAACATCAGAAAGTCATTGGCTTGGCCGAACAGCAGCAGCCCAAACTCCAGGGACTCGCCCGTGGGGTAGCTCGTTACGGTCTCCAGCGGGGGCTCGATGACGTAGGGATGCGGGCGCTTGGCCTGAGGCCCGCTTTCCACTGTTTCAAATACGCGCGCGTAGAGACAGCGCTCGATAAGTCGGCATTCCTGGCAGTCCTTCTTGATCGAGCCGCACATCACGGTTTTGAGCGCGCAGCCGAAGGCGCCGCGCAGCATGGAGCCCTTGTAGGGTGGCGCGTACGCGTCTTCAACAAATTGCAGCTTGAAAATATATTTTTCGAATAACATACCTGTCCAGTCGCATTGATTATTTTTTATGCGTTTTCGATTGATAGCACGCAAGTGAAAATAAGGAAAGCGCGGCAACGTTGCCGCGCGTTTGTGTTCGGATGGTGGGGTAAGAAAGGTCGCAGGAGGCTTCAGCCCGTCCCAGCCGGGGAGTAAACAACGCGCGCAAGGACGTCTCTCTATGCGCGCGCGACGATCTCTTCATAGATTATGGCATATTGACCATAAAAAGCTCAAGATGCTTTAGTTGCTCAGCGTGCAGAAGCTCCTGGCAGGTTATTGCGCCGTGACCGTGATGTTGTCCACTCCTCCGGGATCCGCGCCGCCGCCACCGAAATGATGCGTGAATTGGTTGCTGACGCTGATAGCGCCGGGTGACCACGCCAAGGAGTCGTTGACGTAGAACTGCACCGCGCCGGAAGACGATATGACGATTTTCATCGTCGCCCTAGTTCCGGGCATGGTGGCCCTCTGCGTATTCCATCCGTATTGAAACAGTAGGTTCGAACCGTTGACTGAGACGCCGAGCGTGGCGTTGCTGGAAGTAAAATACATCTAGAATCCACAGCTCGATCCGCTGGAGATAAGGTCGAAGGAAACAGTCGCGCCCCTGGAAATAGAGAGCTTTTGCGTATTCATCACCGTGCCGCTGCTCCCGCAAACGCCGGAAGTTTGCAACGCATATTGCCCCCAACTGTCCGGCCCCCCGAGCGAGGAGCTGCTCGCGACGGAAATAACCCCGCTCGTAGTCCACTTGCCGCTGTCGATCCCGCCGCTCTCCCAGTTTTCGCTGAACGCCGTCCCTCCTCCTCCGCCGCTAGTGGGCAAACAACCAGCAGCCGAAATATACCCGTTGCTCACCTGGAGGTACAGGCCCCGACCAGCCGAGATACAATTCGCTACGGCGATTTGATTGACCACCTTCGAGAAGTTGTAAGTGCTGCCGCCAGCTTTAAAATACAGGGCCTCATCGTCGCTGGAAGTGTAAAACCATTCTGGAGTAACTATGTTCCAGCCTTCGTCAAGCGGAACTTTCCCGTCAGGTGACGTTACAGAGATTCCAAGTCCCTGCGCCTGAGCCTCTCTTTTGTCCATGGCGTTGGCGCCCCCGCCCAAGATTGCAAACCACGACGCATGACAAGTAGGATAATACATTGTCACATACGTATATCATCCTTCCCTACGCATATTGTAAACACTTAGTTGAACGTTGACAGCTACCGCCATGCCTCCTTTGTATAGTTGGTCAGTATATTTTAGCATTTACAAGCATGCTTCATGTAGCTACTTTGCCAGATAGAACAATGCGACTAAAAGCACCAAGCACAAATGTAGGTGTTTAGCAATATTCAAGAGTTGACGGTTGTGAATAAGGCCTCACATTATGCTAATCATTTTTTCCCTTTTTGCAACTAGAGAACTAACCAAAATGTACCATTTCTGTGGCTATATTGGGTGAAAGCGCAGCCCTTCTTGAACACTTTCTCAATAAAATCCGACGAGTTCAACTTTTGTTTCCTGTTAGAAGCTTCAGAGATTTCGCCTCAACCTTTTCCCACAGGATTTGCCTGAAGCACTCTTCCTACTTTTGTTGTTTCAGCGAAGTTTGGTTCGAAAATTGCTATTCCCCCGCAACACGTTCTGATGCCGCCCTCGACGCGGTACAGGGCTCAAGCTGTCAGCAGCCGCCTAGCGCACGCGTCCAGCTGCGCAGGTCCCCTAAAACACCGGATGCACAGAGACGGAGATTGCGTATGCAGTACTTGCAAAACGTCAAAACTATGAATCAAGAAATCAATCGGGCCTGCGCTATGGCAAACCTGGCTAAGCCCATCAGTCTGCCTGAAAAAATCACTCTCACTGTGACGAAGCGCTGCAACTACCGCTGCCGTATGTGCTACCAGACAGACTACACCAGTGAGATCGACTGGGCCGTGGTGGAGAAGGTCGCTCCGCTCTTGCCCTTTGCACACGAGATGCAGATATTCGGCGGCGAACCGCTCTCTTCCAAGTATATCCAGAAACTGTATCAACTCGCCCATGTCAACGAATGCAATATCCACATGGTGTCTAATGGCTCGTTGCTCACGGACGCCATGGTCAAGAACATCGTGGACAACCGCGTCTTCCATATCAAATTCAGCATCGACGCCGGTACGCCGCAAACCTACAAGCACATTAGGGGCGGCAACTTTTTCAAGGTACTGGCCGGAATCGGTGCGATTTCACAAGAAAAGCTACGGCAACACGCTCTCTACCCCATCATGGATTTCAACTTTCTGGCCATGCGCTGCAATGTTCACGAACTCTCCAGGCTCATTGTCATGGGCAAGGAACTCGGAATCCGCGCCATCAATGTCTTTTATCCCACTATGCACAGCCCGGAAATGGTGGCAGAATCGCTTTTCTTGCACCAAAACTACGGGGACGAGCAGCTCATGAAGGCCGTCGCGGTCGCGCGCAACCTGCAATTTCCCCTGCTGATTCCGCCGCTGTTTACCGTCCCGCGCGAAGAGATTGCCGACGTCCTCAATTGCAAACCCACCTGCGAGGACCCCTGGACCACGCTTATCGTTGACGTGGACGGGACCATCTCCCAATGTTGCGCCGGCGCGCCAATCCTGGGCTCGCTGCTCGAAAACGACTTCACAACGCTGTGGAACGGCGCCATTGCCCAGGGCCTGCGCAAGACCATCAACACCCCGGCCGAGCCTGCCTACTGCAAGCGATGCCGTCTGCGCAAACAGGACCCCAGCACCGTGGGCTACCACATAGCCAACCCGGAATGGGTCGAGCAACTGAAGCCGCATCGTGTCCCGGCGCCGGCCATGGACCTGATGAAGGAGGCCATGGCTCAAGGTTGAGCACCATAAGAATACAATATACCACGTCGTCAACGAGGATTACGTCGCTAGAGCTTTTCCTTGCTCGCGCCCAGCGGGTTGAGCCAGTCCGTAAAGTCGTTTTGACAACCGAAAATTCACCCACCCCGAGCGCCGAAAATTCCCCCACCTCGTCAATGGTTCTTCCCTCCCCTACACCCGAACGCGAAATCTGATGCAACGGGGATTGGCAGAGGATCGAGCATGGCATTCGGCCACGAACGGGCGCGGCCCGTGGTGGAACTCGCGAGCCTCGCATATGAACCAAGCCTTCCCCAATAAGTACTTTGAGAAGCTAGGGCTCGTATCACTCCTCACTCAACACCGGAGGCTTCAAAATGTTACGTGAACCGCCGTGGTACGGAACCGTACGCCCGGTGGTGTGGGAGGACGGGGGCCGCGAGGCCCCCTCCTACCCGATGTTGACAACATCCCGGACAACCTTTCGGACATCATTCCTGGAGTTTGGGGAGTTAGGCGCTCTCAACACATTCCATTCCTGACATCCATCGTTATCAATGGTAAAAACCATAAAATATCACATTTCACTACAAGAGCTTAATTTTCTGTTTGACAAACATTCTATTGCCGCCTATAATTCTCGGAGGATGTCATTTTTGGGTGGAAACTCTATTCGTTAACGAGAGTGATTATGGCTAGGATAGGGCAGTTATATCTTGGGGGAAAGAATGCGGAAGAACAGCCTCTTGTTCTTGCCAATAGCTCCATTGCTTTTGAGTTAGACAATGTTTCGACTAAGAACTTTGTTTATAATTCAGATGATGGAGAATGGTATATTGAACTAAAATCTGGACAAAAACATATTGTTGCTCGGAGTTTCAAGATTTTTTCTCAAAAAGACATCTTGCGAATTGGCTTTGAACAGGCGCAGCGAGCGCTTGATATTTTAGCATTTGAAACTAGCTCTTTTTTCACTCTATCAAAACCAGGTGAATCATATGTTATCCTGTACAATAACCAATCAAGAATTATTGTTCAAAATTTTGGAATATTAAATCTGTCGATCGGTATTAACATGTCGTATGAATCTCGCGATAAAAACGGGAATATCGTTCCTCGGCCTTCGGAGTCGCCATCTAAATGGGGAGCTCCATTGCGTTTCTATCGACTTTCTCAGACATCTAATGATATTTGCGAGGCATATAGAAACTTATATTTAGCATTCGAGTCATTACTTGCAATGCTCCATAAAAAGAAAAGAAATGAAAATGAAACGGACTGGATCAATAGAATTCTAAGCAATATTTTGCCAACCACCTACATGTCTCAAGTCATGGCATCCAGAACGCCAGATCCGATAAAAGATTTCACTGATGAACAATATAAGATCAGATGCTGCTTATTTCATGCAAAAGGTGAAATAGTGACTACCCATGAAGGAACTGTTAGTCCAGTAGATGTTGCAACGGCCTATGACAAATTGATAGATGTATGGCGACACATCGCACAAAATAAACTCCAGGTCAATGTGAAACCTCACGGGGTTTTTTACAATAGCGGATTTGAGCTTATAATGTCCCCCTTATCTGCGGGCAATCTAAAATGCTATTACACTGAAGACAACTCCTCCCCGACATGCCAAGATAATAAAGTTAGCCCTTTAGGTTATCCTGTTTTTCAATTTGATACAATTAAGTATCTAGGACCCATATCTCCTGGGCGTGTAGCCATCTTTGCAGAGAAAGAACTTCATCAAGTTAAGACCCCATCACTAATTCATAGGATTTGTCTTGAAGTTGAAAGCCAATTATATGCTGTTTCCTATTTACAAGATGGTTTATATGTGGAAGGTGTAGATGCCTTAGAAAATAATTTCATAATTAGGCTTTTAAATAACGCCTTACCTAAAAAACACTTTTCGACGGTTACATAGGCACGGACTGCACGTACGTATCACGTCATACTCAAGGGCTCAGGCGCAGGCCGCCTCCAGTCGTTTCTTGCCGTATTTGTCGCCCAAATGGAGAGTTCCTTGCGCTGCTCGCAGTTTGCCCCTCAGCGCTCACCAGAATTGACCCACCCCTGCTCATCAAAATTGACCCACCTGGCCTTTGCTCACAAAACTGACCCAGGCATTACTCCCTCAAATTGACCCACTGGCATTGCTCGTCCATTTT
>Ga0247841_10012037_pt1 | contig 11358 bp, 3 predicted proteins | sample LaCruzMarch2015__2_FD_192410 | JGI IMG/M metagenome (GOLD analysis project Ga0247841, IMG submission 192410) | Freshwater microbial communities from meromictic Lake La Cruz, Castile-La Mancha, Spain - LaCruzMarch2015_18m | ecosystem: Environmental > Aquatic > Freshwater > Lake | place: Spain...
GCGTTTTCGGGATCCTTGGAGCCATTGGGCCAGCGTGAAATATTCAAGGGAAATGCCGAGTCCATGGATTTCTCGCCCGATCATCCTGAAAACGGATTTCGCGTTGTTTTCCCGGTAAAGACTTATACGGTAATAACCGAAACGCGACTTGAAAAAAATAATCCGTGGAAATATTGCGTACATATCAGGGCCGCCCCCGGGGCGGATGGCTCAATTGAGTTTAAGCTGGACATGCGCAACACTTCCGGGGAGTCGGTCAAATCCGCCGACACTTTTGCGGGCATAAATTTCTGGAAGGATGACCGGCTTCACATTCCCAACTACGGCAAATGCCGGAACCTGGCGCAGAATTCATCCTTTGAAGCCGGGCTCAGATACTATCAGATTTTTGAAACCTGGGCACATTTCCGGGAAAGAACCATGCCAGTTTTCTCCGTGGACGAGAATGTCTCAAAATTCGGCAATTGCAGTTTGAAGATCAATGTTTTCAAGGAAGACAAGGCGCCAGGGTTTCTCCAGACTTTTGCCATTCCGGTTAGCGCCGGGAAAAAGTACACGGTGAGTTTTTTTGCGAAGGGTAACAGAAAAGGTGGAATCTGGCTGGATCACCGTTGTGTCACCGGGGTATGGCTCCAATTCCCCAAGGTTCCCGGCTTTGTTGTTGCGGAGGATTGGAAAAGGTACAGTTTTACCGTAACGGCCCCGAACAATGCTTTAACTCACTTGCTGACGGCGCTATATTCCGGCAATGATCCTTCCGGCATGGCGACAGTCTGGATAGACGGCTTGCAGATTGAGGAAGGAGAAACGGCGACCGATTATGTGGAAAAACCGTTGAACGCCATCCTGCTTACAAGCAACCCGGACAATTTCATGAGCGTTGATGACAAGGAGATCAACGCCAGGCTCAAAATAACCGCTCCCGCAAACACGGAAGGAAGCGTGGAATGCGGAATGGAGGATTATTTTTACAAAAATATTTGGAAACAGAAATTTGACTTCAAGACAGACGCGAAAGGGATAGCCGTCGTAAATCTGCCCATGGAAAAACTGCTCGGCACGGGAGTGTATGTCCTGCGCGCTGATTTTGCGTTGAAAGACGGTTATAAAGACACCGATTACTTCCGCATATCCAGGATGAAGTTCCTTAACAACACCCATAAGAACAAGGATATCTTTGGAACAGGGATGAGCTACTCGGGTTCAAGAAGCGAAGATATCCTGAAACGTTGCCGCGCCATCGGCTTCGGCTCGACAAGAGCAGCCGGGAAGAGCAAAGAATTTAATGACATGGCGGCCCGATATGGAATAAGTGTAGTTTATTATTATCTTTTATATGGAGACCCGGTAATGAAAGTGGAAGGGGTGGACAGCTTGAAAACGATTGACAAGCTGACCCCTGAGCTTGAAAAGAAAATTGAGGCCGCCGCTTATGAAATGGCCAAAGCACATCCCTGGGTGGACCGATGGGCGGTTTACAGCGAAGTGGAAGGCTGGGCGCTTGTACGGAACGGGAATTACAAAGATTTTGCCAAACTGCAGATCGCCTGCTATAAGGGAATAAAACGTTTTGACCCGGGTAAAAAATATATCCTGGGCGGTTCCTGCAATATGCAGCCGCAAAACGGGACACGGTATGTGGGCAGCTACCTTGAAGCGGCGAACGAGGTAGATAGCAAAATCAAGTTTGATGGTGTCACCATCCATCCCTATCGGACAACGCCGGAGAGTCCCGACCTTGACGACGATGCTGCGGTGTTTTTCGCGGTCCTGGACAAGAACGGGTATCAAGATGTCCCCGCCTACTGGGATGAAGGAATTTATTATCCTCATTACAACATTCCCGCCTGGGGGCTTGACCCCCACAAGGGCTGCTCGTCAGACCATTATCGCGCCGGGTGCCCGAGCTATCATATGGGCTGGGGCGAGCGGATATCCGCGGCGTATTGTGCCCGGAGCTGGCTGGTGGCGCTGAAATACCAGGATCGGGTGAGGCGGTTCATTGGCCATGAATTGCTGAATATGGATGCTTACCTGGATCCCTCCGCTGTGCATAAAATACCCAATACCCTGGGGAACCTCCTCGGGAACGCGTCCTTCAAAAAGGACATTCGGTTTGCCCCCGACATTCGCTGCTATGTGTTTGAGGACGAGAACAAAAGACCAATTGCCGCCATCTGGTCTCACGATCCGAAAGTTGATCGGGGCTATGAGCCCAGTCCGACGGCCCGTTTCAACTTTAAAGGCGAGTCGCTTGAGTTGTTTGATCTGATGGAGAACAAACATTCCCTCCGGAGCGACGCTCAGGGCTTTTCCGATATCCCTGTCACGCCGTTCCCGATATTCATCCGGGGATCCCCGGGCGCGCTTGAAAGCCTTTGCCAGTCCATGCAGAACGGCAGGGTCCTTGATTCCAATAAGGCCGTAATCCAATTATCGGCCAAGCCGCTCAATGCAACGGAGCTTGATCTCTCATGCAGGAATCTCGTCACGCGGGAAGTCAAGGGTAAGGCTGACATAAGGCTCCAGGACCAGGTCGTGGGGAAGGATATTGCGTTGGCGCCGAAGGGCTCCGCGGATATAACCATACCCCTGCCCGAAAAAATTCCCTTTGACAAGATAGCCGGGATACGGCTTCCGGTCACGTTCACGGAAGAGGGAGTCAAGCCTTTTGAGATGAATCTCTCCTTTGAGGTTTTTGCCGTCAGGAAGCTCAAGGGGAAGATAACGAGCAGCGGCAACGCCGACGAATGGAATGAGATTCCCTCCATACGGATAACGAACAGGTATATCGCCAAGTCTACGGGCGGCACCAAGAACATACCCATCGATGAAAAAGTCGGCTATCCGGGAGATCTTGAGGCCGAGTATCAGATGGCGTGGGACGACGAAAGCCTTTATCTCAGGGTGAAGGTGACGGATGACGTATTCCATCATAACGCGAACAAGAACGTTGGCGGAAGATGCGACAATGACTCCCTGCAGATCTACATTGATACCTTATGTGATGCCCGGGGCAAGGAGACCAGGGGATTTGACGGCAACGATTACAATTATGATTTCTACCCGAACATGACGACCAACTCCACATCGGTACCGGACGGCACGATCACCGCCTTCAGGCGGTACGCCCCTGAGCAACAGGCGGCGGGGGGGCTTTTCGCGCCGATGCCGAACATGGTGGAGCCTGACATCAAGGGCGCTTTCACGAAGACAGACAAGGGCTACACATACGAGGTGGCTATTCCCCGGCGTCTTGTGGCGCCGCTGCAGTTAAAATCGGGAAGCGTTTCCGGATTCGCGATATTTCTCCCTGACCACGACGGCAAATGTGTCAAGGGCGCTTTATCTTTGACCCCGCCCGGCACCGGCGGATACATGAATCCACATCTCTATCCCGTGATGCTGCTGGTTGAATAATGCGGATTTACAATCTTGACCGGCTAATGTATAAATAATAAAATCAGTTTCAAAACTATTTTTTGCCACAAAAATGCACAAGGAATACAAAATAAGAGGACAAGGTATAAGAGTATGATCTCAAGCAGGATGCATTATAAAATCATAATGATTCGGCTTCCTTATTTGTGAATTTTGTGCCTCTTTGTGGCTACTTTTGCAATTGACTCAATACAAATAAATGCCTTGGATGCGGCGATTATAATATGAGACCGGCGCAAATATTCCGGATTTGGGTGGCGGCGCTTGTGTTGCTTACCGCGGCCGGGGCACAAGCAGTCGGGCCCTGGTATGTGGCCACGAACGGCGTGGATAGCAACGACGGGACGAGCTGGGCTGTTCCCTATTTAACGATCAGCAACGCGCTGACCAATGCGTCAACCGGGGGCGACACGATCTGGGTTTCTAACGGCGTATATACGCTCACCGCCACGGTGAGCAATCCCGCCGCCAAGAAATTCAATATCCGCGCCTGGAGCACTAACCCGGCGGACACGGTATTACTTGGCCCCGGCTCCAACGATCTGGTGAATTTTCGCGGGGTATGGATGTCCGGCGCCGGCAGTCTGTTGCAAGGCTTCACCGTGACTAATTTTTATTATACCAATGAAAATTTCGCCGCCGGTGTGTATTGCAGCGCGGGGCTCATCTCAAATTGCGTTATTGCGGGTAATATCATGGGCTATTCCGGAGCCGGTTCCGGCAATATCTCAGCCAATGGCGGCGGAGTATATTTAGAGGGTGGTGGTGTGGTTGAGAATTGCAGTATTATTGGCAACAGTATTTATCCGGCAAATTATAGCTGCGGCGGCGGCGGGGTTTTAGTGTATGGTTCCGGCCAGATCAGGAACTGCCGGATTGTAGGCAACAGGTTGACTGGCGCAGCAAACGGTCCAGGCATTTTCACATACTATGGGAGCGGTTTCGTCATTCGGGACTCTGCCATCGCCAGCAATACCGGAGGCAGTGCTGGTGGTGCCATTAGCATAAGTGGAGGTATTATCAGCAACTGCCAGATATTCGCGAATTCTTGCCCCAGTATAGGCGGCATTTATTTTCATGCTTATGCTGGTTACCTCAACTACGTTCGCATTGAGCGGTGTGTGATCAGCAACAATGTCGGAACGACCTATCAAGGCGGGTGCTGGATTGATGGCACTATAACGAATGTGCTGATCTCACAGTGCGTGATTGTCAACAATTACTGTCAATATAGAGCAATTGGCGGTTTGGGTGTTGATTATACTGTCGCAAATGTCCGGATTCGGAACTGCCTGGTGGCGTATAACAAGGCTGACAACGGTTATGGTCAGAGCGGATTTGGCGGATGCGGCATATGGGTGGCTTCCACTAATGCCCTGATTGAGAACTGCACGATTGTCAGCAACACGCTTACCGGCGGCGGGTCTCCCCAAGGGGCGGGTCTGTATGCGACCAACGGGGTGCGCGTGGTCAATTCCATCATCTATCACAATGTCGGGGTAACAACGTCCAATGTCTACGCCTTGGCTGATTGCACGTTCAGCAACAGTTGCACCGCACCCCTGTCGGCGGTAGTGGGGACGGCGAACACGGATGCCAACCCGCGTTTTGTCGCGAAGGATACCGGCAATTTCCGGTTGAACAACAATTCACCCTGCCTCAATACGGGCATGAACGAGGAGTGGATGACCAACGCGGTTGATCTTGAGGGCAGGAAGCGCCTGCGTTACGGCAGGGTGGACATGGGGGCTTATGAGCGGATCTACGAGGGCTCAATCTACACTGTCCATTAGGTAAATTACGGTGTTCCGGCGCAATTCACACATTTGGTATTAGGATATGGCCAATATCCCTAGCCGACGCTCGGGCAGACCACTATGTCACGTCGTCCTGATAAATATTTGTTATTCTTTATTCCGTCTTTTCAAACCCATCAAATAATGGGACAGACGCTATGTTAGGTGAAGATTGTTAACGGAGGTAATTTAAAATGAGAATTTGCGGACTATTTAAGATTTTACTTTTGTCGGCGATGGCCGGAACGGCCGGCGCCGGAATCGCCAACGACAAGATTGCCTTGGAAGTGAATGGCGGCAAGGCAGTGTTATCGTACCGTCTGAATGGCCGGATGGTCGTGGCCGCGGAACTGCAAGTGGTCAATGCCGCCATGAAAACCGTCATTGAGGAAAAATTACCGTCGGGGGTCGCCCTTAAAATTGAATGTGGCGACCAAGTGGCGCTGCGAGCCGTCCTGCGCGACCAGAGTCCTTACCTTGATCTTGAGTTTGACAGTCCGGCCGGCCGGGAAAATGTTCTTCTGGTGAATTTTAGAAGTGAAGTGATGATTGTGCCTGACACCTTGAGCGACAATTATATTTTCTTCCGGGAAAATCCAGAAGAGAACGGCGGTCAGATATTCCCGGGTTTTCAAATGGTGGCACACCTGCTGGATGGCGGCCGGGCCATGCTTACCTGCGCCTGGCTGGATGCCGACCGCGTGTTCAGCGGGCGGGAGAAAACAACGGCACAGTACTACGATTATTGCCGGATTGAGTTCAAGGGTAAAAACAGGCTGCAGATCGGCGCGCCCGCCGCCGAAGGCATTTGGGAGAAAGTTGTAGAAAAGCCGGAGGGCGTGGAGTTCGAAAAAATCTGCTGGGAGCCGCCTTTTGAGGCGAAATGGCTGATCAATTACAATATTAAAAACGCAAACGCGTTTGGCAAGGATTTGTTCGTTGACGAGTCGTTTCCTATTCCCGAATTTGACCAAAAGTCGTCCAGTATTTCCCTGCTGCCCGGCTTCAGTATTAGCAAATCCGACATTTGGCAAGGCTATGACACGGTTAACGGTCCTTTCACGTATCCGGTTTATCTGAAGGACGGCGAAGCGTTTATGCGGCCGATAACCTTCGCGAACAAATCTCTTTGGCAGGTCAACTTTGATCGCCCGCAGGTGGTCTATGCCCTTGACGCTGTGACGAACAGTTCCGGAGAAGCCATGCTGCCGATGCCGGCGCTCAGAAAGCTGCTGCCGGCGGATAAAATAACGGCGATGCAGCACCAATTGCGGAGAGGGTATAAAGGCCATGGAATCTGTGGAAACACCTCGGAAATTGAAAAAATATTCAGAGAAGAAAAACAGAAAGAAAAGCGAGAAGATATCGCCGTTCTTCTGAAAGAGATGAATGAGACTATAGTCTGTATTGGTGAGCGTTTTGGAAATTATCGGGAATGGGAAACCGACACTGTCCGATGGATGGCGGAAAAAAGCGAACAAAACCCAAAATTGAATCCGGCTTGTCAGGAACTGGGAAATATACTCATCTGTATCCAGCTCGTTTGGAGCAAAAAACGGCCGGTGTTCAAGACGCCGGAATATTTTTCCGCGACGACCGAGAAATTCGCGGTTCTGATAGATTCCGGCCTTGATGGCGAAAAGCAGGAAGATGAGTGCAATAAACTCGGCCGCCAGTTCCGCACGATGGGGGGAACCCTGCATACCACGATGGGCTTCTGCCGACAGGTCGTGCGAGCAGGCCGGTGGACTGCGGTTCACCGCCTTCTGACGGCATCCGATCCGGCTGAGGCGGAATTTTTGACCGCGTTTATCGAAAAGAGTTCGGTCATAATCCGGCCCCATCACGGGGGAGAAGGAAAGTGAAACCTCCCGGTGGTACTTGTCACGCCATCTTGTCCACCGTAGCTGATCGAGCGAAGGGGGAAGCCTAGATTTCAGGGTCAAACCAAAAGATAAAAGTTAAAAAAAGACTACCGGAATTGGTGTTATAGAAATCGTGCCCAGCTCTTGAAATATAACCGTGAAAGGAGGCATGGCGGTATTAACTACCCACCTGCTATGCGAAGCATTGCGGGTGGGTCAGAGACCATTGGAAAAATTATTAAACATCGAACAATAAAAAATAATCAAAATAATCAAAAAAGTAGCTTGGCCGTTACCAAATTGATTATATATTACATATTAGTTTCCGGAAGTTACCATGAATAATACTGAGCTTTTTGCAAAACTCAAACCAGAGCCGCGTAAAGTTTTCTCTTCGTCCTGCAAGGCAGGACTTCGGAAGATATGCGAGGTCACTCATATCAGACCAAAATGCGACTCCATGACAAGCGCTGAAACGTCAATTATGATTACGGAAGATGGTAGACCAAAGGCCAGGATTATCCTGTCGCAGACGACGCCGGTGACGCAATTTGCGGTGGAAGAGCTTCAATCCTACGTGAAGAAGATATCAGGCGCTGACCTGCCTGTCGGCGCGCAATCGGCCGCCGCCGATATTGCCATAATGCTCAAAATAGAGCCTGTGGACGAGACCTTGGGAATATTGTCAGCCGCAAGAGATCGGTTCCGGATTGAGTGCCGCAATTCGCAAGTCACGATCATTGGTTGCAGTGACCGCGCTGTGCTATACGGCGTGTACGCCTTTCTAGAACGACTTGGATGCAGATGGTACTATCCCGTGCCGGAGGAAGAGGTCATCCCCCACACGGCGACCATTCGTTTGCAGGAGATGAGTTTTTCTGAAAGCCCAGCCTTGGCTGTTCGAGGCCTTTACTTTGTGCCGGTGATAGGCGCGGACTACAAGCTTGTCCGAAACTACATTGATTGGATGGCCAAACGCCGGCTCAACATGTTCCTCACACACCCTGAGTCGTACGGTTCCGAAGACGGGGATTTCATTCGCTGGGCGCAGGTTTCTGATCGGATCCTACCTGAGATCAAGAAACGCGGTATCATTCTTAATATGGACATTCACTCGGCCCTCTATTATTTTCCCCCGACGAAATACTTCGCCGCTCATCCCGACTGGTTTGCGCTTGTCGGAGGGAAACGCCAGCCAGAACAGATCTGCTACTCAAACAAGCAAGCGATAGATGTCTATGCCACCAGCATCATTGCATACGTCCGCTTGCACCCGGAGGTGGACGTCATTGGCTGCTGGCCGATGGACACGGACGCGGACAAATATTGTGAATGCCCGGAATGCTTAGACACTGACACAATCCTGAAGGCCGTGAACGAGGTTGCCCGGCGTGTCAAAACGGTGAGACCTGAAATCATTATCGAGCACCTTGCTTATGTGAGTCGAACGGTGCGCCCGCCAGAAAAGGTCTTGCCCGAGCGGAATGTCCTTGTGCTTTTGTGCGAAGGAAAGAGTAAGGCATGGAAGGCATGGGCGGATGTGTGCAATCGCGCTGGCAGCGCCGGTGTGTATTACTTCGTGTATGCTTGGGCTGACAATTACGCCCAATATGGCAGGACTTGTCTTGTTCCCGCCCACGTTCGTGATAGAGTGAAAGAGGCCAAGATCAGCGGTCTCCTCGGCATGGCTCCGCTTTTTCTCCACACCTATAACTGGTGGCGCAGCGGATTCAATATATTCCTTTATTCCCGGTTTGCATGGGATGTTGACGCCGATCTGAACGAAATCCTGGATGACTACTATGTAAATTACTATCCAGGCGCCACAAACAAAATGAAGAGGTTCTTCCAATTGTGGTTTGATAAAATCATTGATCCAGGCCCATATGCATATGGCCAATTGGGACCGGCAGAGAACGATACCAACAAGGTCGCCTTTGCTGCAGCCAGAGAGGCGCTTGGGAAAGCAGACGCCATGGTTTCTACGCCGACGATTACCAATCGCATCGCGCGCTCTCGTCTGTATCTGGATTTCAATGAGAAGTGGTTGACTGCTCAGCACGAGCGATACCTTCTCTGTCAAGCGGGCGAACAGCAGAACAAGGAAAAGGCTCGTATTGCTTTTGAAGTGATCGGCCGGTTAGAGAAAGAAATGTCCGAGATGGGGCTCAAAAGTCGTGAGGCCGGCGACGGCGTGTTGGACCACCGGTTTTTCATATTGCGGGCTTCTAACCGACTTCAACAGGATAAATATTATTTAGCCCTGGCCGAAAGCACGCGCGTCGCTGCCAAGACGAACGCCATCTATCTGGGTGATTTAAAGCCAGTCGAAGCGCGTCAGGATTACGGTGTGCTATGGATTGACAGGAGTATGGAGAATGGTCAACTGGCAATCGGGACCAATTTCTATGAAAAAGGTCTGGGCACACACGCTAATTCCGTTATCATTTTTGATTTGGGCGGTAAATACAAGCGGTTTCGCTGTGAAGTTGGGGTGCAGGGAGTCAGAGGTGGGTCGGTGGTGTTCCAAGTCTTTCTCGATGGGAAGAAGTTTTTTGACAGCGGTGTAATGCGGCAAAAGGAGGGCCTCAAGGCCGTAGATCTTGATGTGGCGGTCGCGCGGGAACTCAAGCTTGTTGTGGGTGACGCCGGCGATGGCATTGGCGAGGATTGGGCAAACTGGGCCGACGCCCGGCTTGAAATAAATTAAAATGGGTCAAACCTCAAGCAAAAAAGCGCAACTAAGAGGCGTTAACTTGGATTATTCATGCAAAGCCTGAATAATCCATCCGTTGGACTTCGACTTCGTCCGCCAGTGGCGGACTTCGCTCAGGGTTAACCTTGACAATTAAGTGCAAACTGGCGCGGCCATCGTAAAACTTGTCATGCTTGTGGCATGATCCGAAGCGAGGTCGTGCCGAAACGAACTATCCGGATAAAATTATGGTGACAGGAAAACCCTGTCACGGAATCAGGAGGAATGAATTATGAAACATATCAATCTGAGTGGCATGGCAGCTCTCGCGCTGCTGGCCTTATTTGCCGGATGTATGGGTGTAAAACAAGGCGCGGACAAGGGGCAAACGCTGACCGCGCCGCCCGCGCCTTTTGCCGCAAACGAAATCGTGAAAGGCTTTCCTGAAATCGGTAAAATCAATACGATGATAAGAGGCCCGGGCGGGACGGCCGCAGTTACACAGGAGCTGTATGGCGTTACATGCGGCGGCAACAGCCTGACGGTCAAACCGGGAGAATCCATGTTGCATCTGAGTTTAAACGGCGGACAGCGCCAGGTGCTGATAAGCTACTGGGGCACAACCAGCTTGGGTTACGGAGAGCCGGGCCCTTTCAAGGGGGATGCTGCGGAGATCAGCTGCGCCGGGCCTGAAATAACGATTGTTAAAAAGTTTCATGCTGTGTCTGAAAAAGAAACTGATGGAATATTTACCGAGGTCGTAAAGCTCCTTGATGACGGGCTGGTCAATGTTAAATGCTCATATAAAATTCCTGCCGGGGCTAAAATTACAGACAAAGGCTTTTTTTTCTCATTTATGCCCTTTGACGCTTTTGCGGGGATGAAATGCGTGCTTGACGGTAAAGAGCTTGCGTTTTCGGGATCCTTGGAGCCATTGGGCCAGCGTGAAATATTCAAGGGAAATGCCGAGTCCATGGATTTCTCGCCCGATCATCCTGAAAACGGATTTCGCGTTGTTTTCCCGGTAAAGACTTATATGGAAATAACCGAAACGCGACTTGAAAAAAATAATCCGTGGAAATACTGCGTACATATCAGGGCCGCCCCCGGGGCGGATGGCTCAGTTGAGTTTAAGCTGGACATGCGCAACACTTCTGAGCAGTCGCTCAAAACATCAGACAGTTTTGGCGGAGTCAATTTCTGGAAGGACGACCGGCTTCACATTTCCGACTACAGCAAATGCCGGAACCTTGCGACTAACCCGTCTTTTGAGTCAGGCTTACGCTATTATACTTTTTATGGGAATTTTAAAGAAAAAAATCGCCAATTGTATTCCATTGACAACACGATTTCTAAATTTGGCAACGGCAGTCTGAAGATAAGTGCTGTTAAGGACTTGACGACGTGGGGCAATGATCTTCAAACTTTTGCCATACCCTCAATTCCCGGAAATAAATACACGGTCAGTTTTTACGCGAAAGGCGATAAAAAAAGCGGGCTCCATATCACCCAAAATTGCATCTCGGGAGTTTGGATGCAATTCCCAAAAGCGCCGACCTTC
>Ga0247841_10012039_pt1 | contig 11356 bp, 10 predicted proteins | sample LaCruzMarch2015__2_FD_192410 | JGI IMG/M metagenome (GOLD analysis project Ga0247841, IMG submission 192410) | Freshwater microbial communities from meromictic Lake La Cruz, Castile-La Mancha, Spain - LaCruzMarch2015_18m | ecosystem: Environmental > Aquatic > Freshwater > Lake | place: Spain...
AGCCACCGCCGCCGCCGCCACCGCCGCGATAGCCGCCACCACCACCACCACCGCCGCCGGTCCGGGGACGATCTTCACGAGGACGGGCCTCGTTGACCTGAATGGTCCGGCCGTCCAAGTCGGTGCCGTGGAATTTTTCCACTGCGGCTGCTGCTTCCTCGTCGGTCGAGAAGGTGACAAAGCCGAATCCGCGCGAGCGGCCGGTCTGACGGTCCAAGGCGATCATGACGTCCGTCACGGTGCCCACTTGTCCAAAGACGTCGCGAAGCGAGTCGTCGGTGCTGCTGAAGGGGAGGTTCCCCACGTATAGTTTATTACCCATGTTGTATCTTTCTGTTGTGTCTTTCTGCCAGGCTTCAAGCGATCCGATCATTAACCCGTGGACTTCACGGTGCCTGCGCGGAAACTCACGAACGTAAACTCAACCCGTGGGCCGGCGCTTTCTGACCTAAACTTGTCGACTGTCGTTGCCGACCATCGTCCGAAACGCCCAAAGCGCAAGAGAAAAAATAACACTCAGGGCACCAACCGCACTCGGTAGAAGCTTTGGCCGGTTGCGTCGTGGGTCGTGGAGGTGGTCGCGCCCGTGGCGGTGATGTCGCTGCCAACATCCTGCCAGGTGCCCGCCGTAAGGTTGGGGCGAACCTGTAGGCGGTATTTTTTGCCCGGCACAGAGCTCCACGCCACCGTGATGACCCCGCTGGCCTGGCTGGCGGCATCGACGGCGAAGCGGGAACCGGGATTGGCCGGATCCGTGCCCAGCGCGAACTCCTCGGCGTTGGTGAAGCCGTCGCGGTCGTTGTCATCGGCGGCGACCCAGTCGGAAGGGTTCGGAAAGTAAACGTTCCACCAGTTGTTCGGGAGTCCGTCCGTCGTGCCACCGGACGCCCGGGTGACGACGGGGGCATTGGTCGTGACCGTGCCCGAAGAATTGAGCAGGGAGGTGAGGGAGATGGCTCCCAGGTAGAGGTTGCGGTCCGTGTTGGTCCCGGCACTGCTGTTGGAGACCACCAACTGCGCGATGGGGCCACCCGCGGCAAGGGTGCCGGTGAGCACATTGGTTCCGGCGGTGAACCGGTAGGCGTTCGAGGCGGTCAACTCGAAGCTGAGGTCAAGGCCGGTCGAGGTGTAGGCGATGCCGGTGTCACGGTTCGTCGTGGCGTCGCTGGCGCGGTAATTCGCCTGCCCTCCCGTGAAGAAGAACGAGAAACGGTTGGTGTTGCCGGCATCGGCGAGGGCCAGACCGACGGCTCCGCCGTTATCGATCCAGTTGTTGTCGAACCGCACATTGATTTTCCCGCCGACATCGAGGTTAGTGTTGAACGCACGCCGTGCGGTGGACACTCCCCCGCCGTTGGCCCAGAGGCCGAAACCCTTGGTCAGGCCGGTGCTCAGGTTGGTCGAATTATCGGCGAGAAAATGTCCGGCATTCGCGGTGGCCGACAAGGCCCAGGCCCCGAACCCGATGCCCCCGGTCGAGCTGTTGGTCCATCCACCGGCGTAGGACGCGTTGGTCGGCGAGTCGGACCCGTTGGTTTGTGTTCCACTGATGGCGTAACTGGCCGAGAAGACCACGCCATTCGGGCCCGGGCCGAGAGGAACATTGAGGCTCCAGTCGCGGGTGGAGGCGAAACTTCCGCCCTGACTCGTCAGCAGGTTGGTCCAGGAAATGCCATTCGTGAGCAGGGCGCCGGCCTGCCCGGTGAAGGTGAAGGTCGTGACATTCGAAGCCACGCCGGTGGGGCCCACGGGGGCGGTGACCAGAAGCGCGGTCGGATTGGAATCGATGAAAGCCAGAGTGCGGCCAGTGACGGCATCCGAAGCGGGGCCGTCGCCGACGGCGTTGTTGGCCACCACGGTGTAGGAGTAGGAGGTGTCCTCCGCCAAGCCGGTGTCATCAAAAGACGGTCCGGTTGGGTTGCCGATCTGGGTCACCCCGCGGGAGACCTTGTAGCCGGTCGCGCCCGGCACCGCCGACCAGGCCACGCGGATCGAGCTGGTTGTCAGGCCGGTCGCGCTCACCCCGGTTACCTTGGCCGGCGCGGCGGGAGTCTGGCCATCATCCTCGGCGAACACATGCTGGATGTCGCTCTTGCTCACATTGCCGCGGGCGTCCGTCGCCTCGATGTAATAGTCGAGCAGCTTGCCGCGGAAATTGGCCAGCGAAGCGTTGTCGATGCGGGCGAAGTAATAATCGGCCACGACGGGCGAACGCGCGCCTTCGAAGTAGGCGATCTTCGAATTGTTGGCCGCCGCAGTCAGGGCAGCGGCGGTCTGCGGCAGGACGCGCTTGGTCATGGGAATTTGCACCCAACTCCCCACCTCCGCGCCGCCCGCGTAGGTTTCATTCTGGTTGCTGGCAATGGGATTGGTGCCGTCGTTATCCACGCGGATCTTCGCCACGATGTTCGTGATCCCGGAGACGTCGTAGGCGTGCGTCCAGACGTAAAACTCGGAGTTCATCTTTTTCAGCGCGTTGCCGTTGCCGGGAACGATGTTGAACCAACCGAAGGTGTAACCACCCGGGTTGTAGGGGAAGCGCTGCGGCTTGAAGACGGTCGGAGGGGTCCGATCGTTCGTGCCCTTGCGGGCATCCACGTAGCTCGAGATCAGCTCGTAGGCGCGGCGCGTGGCCAGCGACGATTTGACCTCATCGTCATTGCCCTCGCCGCCGTAGTAGTTGAACCCCGAGTCGAGGCCCGCGAGATAGACGTGCCAGGCGCGCTCAACGATGTTCGGGTTCGAGTAGGCGGGGCTGGCGCTAAGGTTGTCGTAGGGGTCTTGAATCTTCCACGCCTGCACGCTGCCGGCGCCGTTCTCGTCGGTCCACATTTGCTCGGCCGTCTCACACCAGTTGGCCCCGGCCATCACGGGCGCCCAGCTGTAAAATTTCGGCGTGAAGCCCGGCGTCTCCATGTCCACTTGGGTGTTGGGCACGCGGCTGTTGGTCTGTCCGCCAGCCGGCGGCTCAACCCATTTCAAGAACTGCGGTGAGCCGTAGTCGCTCTCGGGGAAAATCCACGCCCCATCCTCGACATGGACGGTGTCGGCGGCGGGGCCGAAACGATTGACGAAATCCTGCACTGCGACCCCGGGGTAGGTGCCGTTGTTCATCAAGGAGGGCGCATCCCCATCCCATGACGAGGAACCGCCGCCCCACGCGTTGTCGCCATCAGTTGAGGGCATCACGATGCAGGGGCGCGCTGGGTTGCTGGCGTAGGGGGAGATACTGTCGTCGATCAGCCCCTTCTGCCACCCGGAGTAGCCAGCCTTGTAGCTCTGGATGTCGTCGGAAGGCACCATGATGATAGTTTTCTCCGCGCCGGTCTCAGGGTTGACGTATTTCGCCTTGTGCAACTGATAGGCGTAGGGGGAATGGTTGTAGGCTGTTTCGCCCACGTTGCCGGTGCCAAACCACCAGCCACCGCCGGTGGTGGAACCGATCTGGTCCGCCTTGTTCGGCGGGCTGGAAAAAATCTTCCAACTGTTGGACTCGGGCATGGTGTATTGCGGGTTGCCCATGTAACCGGGCAACGTGCGGCTCAAGTGATGGCTGGCGACAATGACCCACTGGTAGCCTTCATCGGCCAGCACATCGACCATGGTGCGGGAGAAGGCCATCTCCGTGGGGAAAAACCCCTTCGAGCGATTGGTGATGTTTCCGGTGTTCCACGCCTTGTAGGCCGCTTCGTGAAAAATCTGGATCTCCTTGCGAAAAACGGACTTCGGCAGGACGGAACCGAGCGAGTGATGGTAGGTGAAGCCAACAAGGTCCAGGCGGGGATTCCCCCCCTTGCCGTCCGTGCCGAGCGGAGTCAGCCAGGTGCGGGCGGTGCGGTTGCCATTCCACCAACCGGAGCTGTAGCCCGAGTAGCCGGTGTTGCCCAAGCTTTGGACATTGTTGATGAGTGAGCCGGAGTAGCTCATGGCATAGCCGCCGTTTGTGTTCACATTGGCCAGAGAATTCTTGGGGCCGTCTTGATAAGCCTTCTTGCGATCATCAACGCCGAAAATTTGGTCCAGATCGTTGTCCGGATGGGCCTGCCCGGAATCGTAGACCTGCCCGGCCTTCAAGACCATCGAGTCCTTGGCAAACTGGACGCGGTTCGGTTGGCCGTTCCAGCTACTATTCCACTCCGGCCAGTAAATCGGCTGGTGGTTGTGCCAGAAGCGCGAAACGTAAACGTTGGAGTTCGCCTGCGAGTTGGCGGGCCGCAAAACGGTCAATAGGGCAACGAAAAGGATAGCGGGGAGATAGCGACTACACATGATGGGGGGGAACCAACTTAGACCGCAAACCCTAGGGGGCGTTGCGACTTAGTTGAAAGTTGTTGAAAAAGAAGTCGTTGGACTCGGCGTTGCGGTTGAAAAACGCCAGACCCGACACAGGTTTCCCGGCCTCGCCCCCGAACTTGCGGCCCTCGAACATTTTCCGCGACTGGTCGCGCAAGCTGATGACCTCGAGATCATAGGTGTCAGCATCGACGAGGGTCACAGTCAGCGAAACCGCTTCGTCCGTGATAGGAATGCCCGTGTCGAATTCCTTTTCGGCATCGGTCAGGAGGTAGTTCGCCGCACCTTCACGGGCGAAGAACCGAAGACGTGCCCCGGTCTCGGTGTCGGCCACAGACTCGTTGGCGCTCCCCGTGCGGTAAACCACCCCGACCTCACCGGGTTCGGGTGCATCGACCTCGCCTTTTTGCTGAAACGGACCGTGAAAAATGTCGAAGGAGAAATTGTCGCCGGGCTCGAGCGGAACCGAGACACCGCGGAAGGCCACGGATTCCTCGAAGCCGCGTCCGTTGGCGAAGAGGCCGAAGACCCGTCCGGTCGTGATGGCCTCGACGCCGGGCTGCTCGCCCTGCCGGCCGAGATAATGCCCGGCAAAACTCCCCTCGCCGTCGGTCTTGGTCACCATCTTCCAGCCGAAAAAACCGTTGTCGCCGCCGGATCCTTGATTCCAGCCCCCATTGTAAAATCCCTGATTGGCACTGTCATCCGCCACGTTCACTTGGGCGATGGCGAACGAAGACGAGACCGGAAGAATGAAGACAGACAGCAGGCAGCCAAAAAGTCGGAAGTTCATGGGGGAGGGGTCAGGGGCCAACAAAAATAGAAGTGATTGCCGCGGCTGTCAAACGCCGCCGGCCCGCCCGCTCAGTCCCCCACCCCGTCGCCGAAATGTTTTCCGGGGACCAGATAATGCGAGACGTAATCAATGGCCGCATCCCGCAGCGGCGTGACGCCGCCAACATAGCCGGTGGACTTCAGCTTGGTGATGTCCGCCTGCGTGAAATACTGGTATTGTGACCGCAGCGCCTCGGGCATTTCGATGAACTCGATGCGCGGCTCGCGTCCGAGCGCCTCGAAAATCGGATGGACCAGATCCAGCCACGTATGCGCCTGGCCGGAGCCGACATTGTAAAGCCCCCCCGCTTTCTTGGCCGCCCCAAGGTGCAGGGTCATGGCCACAGCGTCCTTCACGTAGAGGAAGTCGCGCTTCTGCCCGCCATCCGGGTAATCCGGATGGTAGCTCTTGAACAGCCGCACCTGGCCGGTCTCCTCGATTTGCCGCCAGGCCTTGCTGACCACGCTGCGCATGTCGCCCTTGTGCTCCTCGTTCGGACCGAAAATATTGAAATATTTCAAGCCCACGATCTGCCGCAGGATCCCCTCGCGCTGCGCGTGGAGGTCGAACAATTGCTTGGAGTAGCCGTAGGCGTTGAGCGGACGCCACGCGGCCAAATCGTCGGACAGGTCATCCATCCCGGCCGCCCCGTCACCATAGGTCGCCGCCGAGGAAGCATAGACGAAACGCGCCCCGCGCTTGAGCGCCCAATCGGCCAGTTGCCGGGTGCAGCCGAAGTTGTTGCGCAGCAGGTAGGCCGCGTCGCGCTCGGTCGTGGAAGAACAGGCGCCCAGATGAAAGACATGCGTGAAATCGCCGAACGCACCCGCCTTGCGTTCCAGGCGCTCGTAGAAAACCCCCGCCTCGACGTAGTCATCGAATTTGAGCGGCGCGAGATGGCGCCACTTCTCGCTCGTGCCGAGTTCGTCCACCACGACAATGCGGTCCTGCCCGTGCTGGCGATTGAGCGCACCGACCAGCACGCTGCCGATGAAGCCCGCGCCGCCAGTGACAAGAATGCGCAGCTTCCCCGAGTAATCCGGGATTTTGGCCTCCTTGCCCGGGCGCTTGGCCGGCTCACGCTTGGCGGTGGGTTTGACCATCGGCCCATAGGCTAAGCCGACTCACCCTGCCGTGCAATCCCCGCGCATTGCCTCGCCGGGCCTTGGCCCGTAAAGTCGACGCTATGTTGTCTCCCCGCTGGGAAAAGCGGGATCCCTCCGATCCCGTTGCCGCACAGAACCTCGCTCGCGAACTGCGCATCTCCCCGCTGCTGGCCGAACTCCTGGTCGCCCGCGCCCTGACCGACCCCGGCGAGGCCGAGGACTTCCTCCATCCCCGCCTCGCCGCACTGCCCGATCCGCTGGCCACCCCCGGAATGGCTGAAGCGGCCCGCCGGCTCGCCACCGCGGTCGAGCGGCAGGAAAAGGTTGTGCTTTACGGCGACTACGATGTGGACGGCGTGACCTCGCTGGCCATCCTCCACCGCTTCCTCGCCGCGTTGGGCCTGCCCAACGGCTGGTTTCTCCCCTCGCGGGAATCCGAGGGCTACGGGCTGAGCCGCGAGGGCCTCGATCGTGTCTTCGCCGCACACCAACCTTCGCTGCTCGTCGCCCTCGACTGCGGCACATCCTCGCACGAGGAAGCCGCCTGGCTGGCCGCCCGCGGGGTCGATCTGGTCATCGTCGACCATCATGAACCGAAAAACGGCACCGCCCCGTGCGTGACACTGGTCAATCCAAAGGCCGCCGGCGGAAACACGGACCTCTGCACCGCCGCACTCGTCTTCAAACTCTGCCATGCCATCCAAAAAACGACCGGCGGCCGCGAACCCGACCTGCGTGATTATCTCGACCTCGCGGCCATGGGCACCATCTGCGACCTCGCCCCGCTCCGAGGCGAAAACCGCATCATCGTCCGCCACGGCCTGGCGCGGATGAGTCAGACAAAATGGGAAGGGTTGCGGGCCCTGATGGAAGTAGCCGCGGTTGTCCCGCCCGTGACCACGGCAGAGGTTGGCTTTCGCCTTGGTCCGAGGCTCAATGCCGCCGGGCGCCTCAACACCGCCGAGGCCGCGCTGAAACTTCTGCTCACCGCCGACCCGGCCGAGGGCCGGCGGCTGGCCCAGGAGCTGGATGTCTGCAACCGGGAACGTCAGGACCTGGAGCAGCAGGTCCTCGAGGCCGCGCTCGGGTCGCTGGAGAAAAATTTCGATCCGGCCGCGGATTGCGCCATCGTCGTCGGCGGCGAGGGCTGGCATCACGGGGTCGTCGGCATCGTCGCCTCCCGGCTGTGCCGCAAGTTCCACCGCCCCGCCCTCGTCATCGGTTTCGATGAAGGCGGCGAGGGCCACGGCAGCGGGCGGAGCATCGACGGGCTCTCCCTCATCGAGGCCTTGGGCCAATGCTCCGATCTGCTCGGACCTTTTGGAGGCCACCACATGGCCGCGGGGTTGAGCGTGCATCGGGATAATTTTGACGAGCTCCGACGCCGATTTTCCGCCGCCGCGGCCGAGCGTCTGCAACCGCAGGATCTCGTGCCACGCCTCAAGCTCGACACGATGGTTGATGTGGCTGACCTCGACGAATCGCACCTGGAAGAGCTCTCGCTTCTCGAACCCTGCGGCATGGGCAACCCCGCCCCGGTCTTCTACGCGCGATCAGTGGCCCCGGTCCACGGCCCGGATGTCCTGAAAGAAAAACATGTGCGCTTCCGCGTGCGCGGCCGCGACGACCTGCTCGCCGCCATCTATTTCAACGGCGCCAGCGACAACTTCCCCCGCGCCCCTTGGGACGTTGCCTTCAAACTCGTCCGCAACGAATACCGTCAGCGCGTCAGCCTCCAACTCGAAGTCCAAAGCGTCCGGCCGGCCGCCTGAGGGACGTGGGAGGGAAAATGGAGCCATGGGGATTCGAACCCCAGACCTCCTCAATGCCATTGAGGCGCTCTACCAACTGAGCTATGACCCCTAAGTTGTTCTACCATAACGACTTGTGATTTTAGTGATAATTCGGTGTTTGTCTTAAAACACCCGGAATGCACACCCGACGAAGGGCGCGACACTGCAAATCCAAGTCGAAATTTCAAAAAAACGGACAAACTTTGGCGTGTTTGCCACTGCTAAACGCAGCTATAGAAATGTGCATGAATTGAAACGCGCCCGCAAGAAAAAGAACAGAGAGCAGCAGCATCGATCATTCACATGCGGCAAGATCCGACTTGAGTTCAGGGGGCTGAATCAGCCCTGCCATTGCGGCGCGGCGCGATGGCTCTGCGGATGGTTTCCTCGCTGCTGAATCCGAGAAGCTCTCTGACGTCCGAAATCCGCAAAACAATGGATCAGGAAACCTTGCCACGCAGGCGGCGGCGGAGGGGCCAGAGCATCAGAGCGAGCAGGCCGAGCGCGGCGACGCAGGTCGAGGGTTCGGGGATGGCGGTGATGGTGAAGGTGCTGCCGTTCCCGTCTGATCAGCAGTTGGAAGGTTCTTTCTTGGTGCAGATGCCAAATCGGCGTTTGCGGGACAACTCGGAGCGGGTTAAAGTAAAGCCATGTCTGATCGTATCCAAATCGACCCGAATGTTTGCCACGGCAAACCGGTGTTTTCCGGAACGAGAATCTCCGTTTCCACGGTGCTCGGCGCCTTGGCTTCGGGTGACGAAGCCCAGACAGTGCTCGATGATTATCCCGGCCTCACCAAGGCGGATCTGGATGCGGCGCTGGACTTCGCGAGGGAACTCAGCGACTACCAACTCTCCGCTTACGAAGCGGTGGCATGAGGTTCCTGCTCGACGAGAATTTCCCAAAGGCCGCAGTCGCCTTTCTTGAGTCTCACGGGCACGAAGCAACACGCATCGCCAGCGGGAGCGGCAGGAGCCTTGCTGATGAGCAGGTGTTTGAAGCCGCGCAAGAGCAGGCGGCCATCCTTCTGACGACGGACAGGGATTTCTACCACACCGTGCCTTGGAAATATGCACGACACCATGGAGTTGTGGTTGTTGCCCTGCGGCGCCCGAATCGCGCCAATATCATCGGGAAGCTATCGTGGTTGCTCGAAACATTGCCACCGAATGCATTCGTAAATCGCGTCATCCACATGCGCGATACGACTTGGCTCTCCAAACCTCCCATGTCGGGGTAGTCCTCCAAAAGCTGGCAAGTCACCAGTGACCACTCGGCATGAGCCGTGGCTAGATTAAATCCGAAGTCGCTCTAAATGATGCCCCCGAGTTTGCTTCACACGCAGGCGGTGGCGGAGGGGCAAGAGCATCAGAGCGAGCAGGGCGATCGCGGCGAGGTAGGTGGAGGGTTCGGGGATGGCGGTGATGGTGGAGGTGCTCGCCGTGCGGACCGCCGCCGTGTTGTCTTCGGACGGCCTTGACGAGGGATGCCACAAGGCACACATTGTGTGCGTGCGGTTGGAATTCGATCCAGACAAGGAGGCGGCCAACCTCACCAAGCACGGCATCGACTTTTCCACCGTGCGGAAAGTTTTCGAAGACCCGCAGCGCATGATTGTCCCGAACGATACACACAGCTCCGACGAACCGCGGTTCTATGCCGTCGGCCATGATGGCCATGGCGTGCTCACCGTGCGGTTCACCTTGCGAGGTGATGCCATTCGTGTGATCGGCGCCGGATATTGGCGCAAACAGAAGAAAGCCTATGAAGACCAAAAAAAAGAAAACGAGCTACGCTGAGGAACCGGTCGGTGAAGGCTGGCGCTTTGACCAAAGCAAAGCGCTCACCCGCGCGCAACAGCGCGCCTTGGGCCTGCCCTCGCCGACAACCGCGGCGAAAATGACCATCACCCGCAAGCCGGCCCGCCCGGCGCGAATCAACATCCGCACCACGCACGAAACCATCGCCGGTTTACGCGCCCGGGCCGAGGAAGCCGGACTTCCTTATCAGACGCTCGCCGCCAGCGTGCTGCACATGGTGGCCAAGGGAGACATCAAGCTCGCGCTCGCCGTGCGATAACGCATCAGCGAAAACATTCGTGAATCCAGCAATCATCAACATCACGAGTGCCGAGCATGTGGGTGGTTATTGCCTGCGTTTGCAGTTCGACGATACCAACGAGCAAATCGTCGACTTCGGGCCGTTCCTGCGTGATGCCCAGCATCCTGACACCCGGGCTTTTCTCGATCAGGAAAAATTCCTCGCCTACCGCCTCGAAGACGGAAATCTGATCTGGGGCGACTACGATCTATGCTTCCCCGTCACCGACCTGCACGCCAACACACTTTGGTCGCTGGCGCGCAGGGCAGCGGCCTAGTTGATTGCGGACCAACAGCCGTCGCTACCGGGCAGACGGCATCAAATGCAGGCCGGAAAAACAAAACACCCGCCCCTCGCGGGAGGGGTGTTGCTCGTGAGCGGCGTTTGAAAAATCAGGCAACTTTCGCGCGCTACTTTGCGGCAATGCGCGGTGCTTGCAGCGCGATGACGGGGACTTCATCGACCGCGAGCGCGGAAGCTTCGAGAATTTCGCGATCTTCCGGCGGCAAGGCCGACAACTCGGGTGCGTCGAACCAGACCAAACTTTTCAAACACACGGTCACCGGGAACTCGCCGCGGTAGACGGCGTTGGCGCAACCGAGCAGGTGCGCAAGCGAGGCGCCATGACGCAGCAGGGCGGCAATATCGAGGTAATCCTTGCACTCGACGCGGTTGACCAAGGCAGCCAGCTTGCAGGCCCCGAGATCCTCGAGCGAAGCCACCGGGCAAACATCAAGGTCGTCCGGCGGAGCAACCACGCCCAGAGACAACCCACCGAAGAAGGAGAGCTTCACACCACGATGCAGAATGGTGAGCGTGTTTTCTCCTGCCTGGAGAATCTCCCCTTCCAAAGCGTTGTGCTCCTTGAATTCCAGGGGCGCAAACGCGCGGCTGGAGAAAAAGTCGAAGTCCACCGACTTGCGGTGTCCCAACCGCAGTGCAAGGGCCGTTCCGCCGTAGAGGACAAAACCCGGAAACCCCCGCCGCAGGCGATGTTCCCAAAGGTCGCGCTGCTCCGGGGGCAGGACGTCGAGATGCCAGTTCACCGCAGAGGCCATGCCGCCGGTTGGCCGGGCAAGGCAGGAATTTCCCGATGGCCCATCTTCTTGTGCCAAAACGACCACGACTTGGCATCGAATAGACCGCGCGGCGGCGCGGACAAAACATCCTCGAAAATCTCCGGGCCGAAACGGTCGCGCACATTCCGGATATCCTCCAGTGTGCCCAAG
>Ga0247841_10012041_pt1 | contig 11354 bp, 4 predicted proteins | sample LaCruzMarch2015__2_FD_192410 | JGI IMG/M metagenome (GOLD analysis project Ga0247841, IMG submission 192410) | Freshwater microbial communities from meromictic Lake La Cruz, Castile-La Mancha, Spain - LaCruzMarch2015_18m | ecosystem: Environmental > Aquatic > Freshwater > Lake | place: Spain...
TTAGCTGGTTTTTGTGCTCGTCTTTTTCTGCGCCTGTTTTATAGTCAATTATTATCACCTCGTCATTTTTAGTAATAACTCTGTCAGGACGGAAAACCCTGCCGTCTTTTAAGAGAATTTCAGTTTCGTTTCTGACTTCCCATTCGCGGGAATACCAGTCCCCTGCCGTCACGTCAGAAAGAATATTCGTGATTATGGTTTTAAACTCTTCTGATTCCTCAGAGGAAATAAGTCCTTCTGAAATCGCTTTTGTCATTGCAGTGTTAAGTTCATCCGCATATCTCAGGTAAGAAAGTATTTCGTGAATAATGATGCCTTTATGCGTCTGCAATCTGAAATTACCTTTTTCAAATATTTTCAGTTTTTTATAAGAAGGGCGAATGACGGTTTTGCGGTACCATTCATTTGAATTGAATTTACCGAGCGTTTCGGACACGATGGTTTTTTCGTCCTCTTTTCTTCCAATAACACCGGCGGCTAATATTTTAGAGCCGTATTCAAGTATTCCGTTATTTATCTTGTCTTGAAAAACAGGCTCGCCGGTTATTACGCTTTTAATCATGGAATACGCAGAAACCCCAATCCTCTTAGGAGAGATAATATACAGGCGTTCTTCCGCACGGGTAAAAGCTACGTAGAGGAGGTTCATATTATCAATACGCGTGAGAGCGAGTTCATCGTTATATGGTTCTGAGAAGTAAGTATCTGCGAGACGATTAACGGCGCGGACATAGAAAGAGTCGGCTGTATCAAAAGGCTTGACGTCTGATGAAGCCCATATATAATTTTTATTTCCATCGGGATTCATTTTCCAGTTAGTGTATGGAATAACGACAACGCGCGACTGGAGACCTTTCGCCTTGTGTATCGTCATAACGCGCACTGCATTAATACCTTCGGGAATTGTGATAGAGAGATCTTCGCAGTTATCGATCCACCATTCGAGGAAGGCATTTATATCGGAATCAAATTTCTTAGTATAAGTAAAAGCGCTTTCCTGGAATTTCAGAATGTACGGGTCGGGATTTTCGTTCAAGCCGAACACTCCGAGCAGTTGTTCAATCAGTTCGTATAGCGAGAGGTCATATAATACGGGTTTAAGCTTTGTCGTATCGTCTTCACGGAAAAAATCATCGGGCAATAAATCCTCAAAAAGATTTTCAGCTTTCTTTTTCCAGTCTGTAAATATTTCCCCCGGAGGAGTTCCGCTTTCCCTGATATATTCGAGATAAAGATAAAGGAGTTCGGTTTTTGCGAGATTGTTTTTATTGTCGGAAATATATTTCAGAACAGATATAATAAGTTTTATACCAGGTGAATTATTAAGCAGGAGCGATTCGGACGAAATAACATCTTTCCCGTCGGCAGCAATCAATTCTGAAATTGCGACGCCTTCCTTTGCTGTACGAACGAGGACAAGGATGTCTTTTTCGGAATATCCTTCGGCAATAATTTCGTTTATATACCTGACAGTATTCACGCCCGCTATTTGCATCTCTTTATTTCCATCTTCATCCTTTGAGTCAATGATGGTGACGTTTACATAACCGCCCGGTTTGCTATCAAGGATTTCCTGATTTACGCTTTCGGAGTCATAAGAAGGATTAATAAGAGACTCACTTCGCGATACTTCTATACCTTCACAGGCTAACTCAGGAAGACGGGAAAAGAATAAATTATTGAATTCTACGATAGCTCGCTGTGACCGGCGGTTAGTTTTCAGGGATTCGGTTTTAATAACTTCGCTGAAACCCGCAAGATCTTCGCGAACTTTATGAAGAAGTAACTGCATATCGCCGCCGCGCCAGCGGTAAACGGATTGTTTAACGTCGCCGACAATCATAGCGATATGCCGCTCACTGAGAGCATTTATGATAAGCGGCAGAAAGTTTTTCCACTGGAAATCCGACGTATCCTGAAATTCATCTATGAGATAATTATGATAATTACTGCCGATTTTTTCATAGATGAAGGGTGAAATATCTTTTGATATAAGTGAACGGAGCATCAGATTAAGGTCAGACGAAAGCAAGACGCGGTTTTCAAGCCTGTATTTATTGAGTTCATCGAGAAGGTCGGCAAATATGCCGGTCAGATAAATATTCCGGCAGATTTCCGATGCCGTATAATAAGCGCGGACATTTTCTTTTATATAGTTATATGCTTCAACGAAGGTATCATACAATTCAGAAGCAAGTTTATAATCGGAAGTACGGGATTTATTTTTCGAATCGAAAAATTTATCAACTGTTTTATGTGCCTCAATATAGTATTTATTTTCGAGCTTATAATCTTTATCACTTATAATTTTGCGTGTAAGAAACAGAAAAACCCCTTTGCTTTTATAGGCAAAATCATCGGATGTAAAATTATGTTTATGAATCAGTGCTGTGGCTTTTTCCCCAAGGGCTTTGAGATAATTCTCGAAAGAATATTTAATCCCTGTAATAGATTCAATAACAGATTTCACCACAGCTCTATCCTCGGCAAATACGGCGCCGTGCTTTTCGAACTTTATCTTCCAGTAGCGCTCGCTGAAAATTTCCTTACCTGCATTTTTGATAATATCTTCGATGCGCCAGGAATGGTCTTCTTCGAGATTAGACATAATATAATCTTCAAGATAGCCCGTTAGTTCTGTGTCCGAGCCTACGCTATCAAGCAGTTTATCCGTGATTTCATTCAGCACGGCAGAAGAATCGAGTTCGATATCGAAGCCAAACGGAATCCTTAGTTCTTTGGCAAAAGAGCGCATTACACGCACCGAGAAACTGTCAATAGTGCTTATAGCAAAGGCAGAATAATCGTGAAGTATGCTTGTGAGGAGCGTGCCTGATTCTTTACGCACGTCAAGATTTTTAACGAACTTATATTCCGCTTCAACTTCCTTTTTGATTTCGGAGGCAAAAGCATCATCTTTCCCTTCGCAGAGCTCGACAATTTTTTTAATAACTCGGGTTTTCATTTCCTCCGTAGCCTTGTTCGTGAAAGTGATGGCAAGAATATGCCGATAACTTTTCGGATTAAGAAGAGCGAGCTTCAGGTATTCCTTTACGAGAGTATAGGTTTTTCCCGAGCCGGCAGAAGCCTGATATATGAGGAAATTAGTCAAGTGTTATTTCTTATAAATTCTTTAACATATTAAAAATAGTAATTTTCAAACTAAATAAAGTTGTATATTTCACTCAGAAATTTGTTATTTGAATTTTCCTTTTGCGATTTTATTTTTGAAAACATGATGCCCTTTTGTCATAAATGACAATTAATGTTTAAATTATTGTCATTTATTTACAAACAAAGCCGGCGGAAATAATCCCTCCGGCTTTGATACAAAACGCAAATCTTATATAAAATTAAAGAATTGTTACTTAACTAATACTAACTTCTTCACCGCCATAAAGTCCTGACCTTCATTCACGAGTATTCTTGCAAAATAAATCCCGCTTGCGAGATTTGAGCCGTTGAACTCCATAATATACTTTCCAGCCGCTCTGAATTCATTATTCACAAGTGTTTTGACTTCCCGTCCGAGTATGTCATAAATCACAAGTTTGACCTTAGCATTTTTCGGCAAATCGAATGCGATTTTAGTAACAGGGTTAAACGGGTTAGGATAGTTTTGATATAACTCGAATGTTTTGAGAATCAAACTGTTTGCTTTCTTATTTCCGTTTGATTTATCAACCCCTAATATTTTGCTTATGTCTATATTTACATTTTTAATATGCTCTTTTATCGTATGAGGATTCTTAACTTTTACAACTTCGCCAAGAGTTTTCATTGTTTTTAGCTCAGACTTGACTTTTAGGCTGATTGATTCATTATCTGATTTCGATTGCTTTTCCAGCAACTGAAGTTTAGTAATTTGTTTTATTCTTTCATTTCTATACATATTTTCAACATTAGACTTTATTGTCTCTCTGTCTTTTGCAGTAAAAATAGATTTATCAAAATCATTATTCGTATATGTGATGACGTTTACTTTACGGTTTCTTAAAGTATCAAGCATAGCGTTTAAAGTTAAACCGGCTCCCTCACCCGATTCATTGTACAAATTAATTGATTCGTCGTCTTTAATTCCGCCGCCGCTATTTGCAAGTAAATGAGTTGCAGAATAATCCCAGCTTGATACAAGCCCTTCATAACTGTAAGGATTTTGATTAATAATTTCCCGGAATCCCTCTAAAGCCGGTGTATATTGTTTTAAAACTACTTTACATTTTTGAACAAAGTAATTTGCTCTCATAATCAGGGAATAGTTGTCAGGATTATTCAAAATCAAGGATTCGAAATACGATTTCAAAGGAGATATTTTATTCCCGTTAGTATCAAGCATAAGGTTGGAATAGTATAATTTTGAAAGCGCATCTATTGCGAATGAGCTGTCCGGATATGTGTTGAGCATTCTGACGCATTTTTCATCAACTATACTGTAATTCCTTTTTCGCATGCTAATGATTATTGAGTCTTTTAGCTCCTTATATCCGCCCGATAATTGTACAGCTCTTGCTTGTCCTTCTCCATATTCTTTAACGCCGCCTCCCTCTCCCGTTGGTATTATCCAGATAGTATCAGATATATCTTCTGCCAGAGCTATTACATCCATTTGTTCATAATTCTTAGACATGCAGTTTGAATTATGATTGCTGAAATCAAAATTTACCGGGTCACCGTCATATCCGCATTTTACATCACTTTTCGGATCTATATTTTCGTTTAAGTAAAAGCAATTATCTCTTGCGTAAACCGTTCTATTGAGAAAACAATATTTGCTGTAGGGGAACCATCCGGTTAAATGATTAGTGTTATCATCGTTTATACTAAAATTGTTATTACCCAAATCCAAATAGAAATATGAGTTGTCAGAAGAAATATTATTTGCTCCTGTTCCTGTATTCGATATACTGTTGCTTCCTCCAACATAAGCTGTTCCGCTTAAACTTTGCGAGGGACTTAGATTCGCCGTACTTGAGGATACTGTTTTTATTCCTACCGAGTTTTCTGTATTGCATGATATGGAATTGCCAAAAACATCTACTGACGATGACCATAAATTGATTGCATTTGCGAAATTGTTTATTATATTGTTTGTTATGACACCTCCGGCAACATTATTTAAAAATATCGCAGAACCCGGACTATTATCTGAGTTAATAATGTTATTCTGAATATAAACCTGATTTTGACTCCCTCCGTTGGAAACAACATTGATTGCAACAGAAGAACTACTACCGGTGATGCTATTTCCGGTTAAATATGATGTGGTATTAGAATTATCTGATATTATAATGTTTACAAAACCGGCATTGTTATCACTTGTAAAGGTACAGTTTTTTATACCATTACTGCTTCCTTCAATTATGGTTATTCCATACAAGAATTCCGCACCCGGCATATAAGATATATTCTTAATTTCAGTTCTCTGTATATTAACTGATGAACATTCATTTAATGTTATTCCATCCCATGTTTTAATTCCCTGTAAAGTAACTGTTTGGTTTGCATATTTTGTTCCGCATCTGAATGTACCAGCATTCATTATAATGCCGCCGTTGTTATTAAAATTGATGGTATTGCTGCCGCCTATTGTAATATCATATCCGTTTCCATTTACAATACTATCATTTTGGAAAGTCAATCCGCTGAAATTTTCGTTACAAACTAAATTTCCGCCTACTTTCATCACAGGAGCTAATCTAAAAAGTTTTCCTCCTCCCGGTTCAAAAGTATTTGGAAAGGGAACTCCGTTTTCGTCGTTTGCATTAAAAACAATAAATTCATTTGTAATAACATCTCTTAATTCCCAATTTGCAAAATTATTTCCCTCAAGATTTGATTTATTAAACTTAAATCTTACTTTTTTAGAATCGCCGCTTAATGTATCTCCTGATGAACTGATTTCAGGGGTACAGCTTTTATTCGTAACAAGAAAATATTTAAAATCCAAATGCTGCGGATTAGAAAAAAAGCCAATTTCAAAAAATCTTTTATGATAATTATCGAGTATAGTATATGAAGAATCATTTAATGGATGACTATAAGAAATTATACTGTCAATATATAAATACGGCAACCCATACAGATTTGTCCAGGAAGGTTGATTCCAGTTGTCAAGAGTTCTTGTATCTATAAGTGTAAAATGGTTTTGTACTCCAACCGGATACAGAAAATCTCCAACAGCTCTGATTTTTTTATTAGTTTTTATTAAATTTTCAAATTTCTTTTGACCGAAGTAATTATATTCTCTTATCCCATCAATCTGATAATTAGAATTCAATTCCGTTAATCCCCAGATATAATATTTATCCGGAGCTGATTTATCGTTCATTAACATCGAGAGATAGCAAAACTGATAAATTTGTTTTACCCCATTTTCAAGTGCAAGATAGTTTTGCAGACTGATTTCTTCGTTAGTCGGCTCCCTCCAAAACCAACTTTGTCCTCTGGCTAAAGGGCTTTCGTCTGTATGAACCTGAATTGCATAACTGAAAGGAATAGGATAGTCATTTGACCAGCCATAGCTTCTTCTATATAAATAAGTCCACCAGCCATTAAAAGCAGAAGAAATACAGCTATCATATTCTGCATTATTATTTGCTTTTTGATATAAATTGGTTGCCGGAAAATTATTATTAATCTGATTTGTAATCGTCAGGTTAGCGGGATATGGATTATCCTGAAAAAACGGATACATTTCATTCATCATTAATCCGCTTATTGCACCTGAATTTTTCAGGTAATTATGAATGTCATTATCAAATTGACCGCCATACCAGTTTAAATTCACAAACCCGTCGCTGCCCATTATACAGCTTGTACAATACGCAGTTGTTATTGCAGTTCCGTTATTTGAATATTTTTTTATGAGCCGGTTTACTTCCGCAAGGCAGGGTATGTTATTATATGCAAATTCATCTACCCAAAAATATCCCAGTGCATTATTACCCCCAAACGCCTCAACTTCTTCTTTGATTTTTTTATGAAATTTCCAGTGATTTAAATTATCATCGGTTTCCATTTGCTCTGTAGTATCTTTAAATAAATAATGCGCCCACTCATCATCTACGCGAACATAGTCAAGCCACATGTTCACCTTGCCGTACCAATAGACTTTGTAATCTATGTGATTTATAGCGCTTTTATATGAAGTTGTATCATTTGCGGTAAAGTTTGTCAGCCATAATGCGGGAACGGAGAGTCTGTAAACGTCATTAGAACTATCCAGCTGATTAAACATTTCCAAATATTTCCCATCATAGTAATTGTTGTTATCGAGAAAATTTATGCATTTCAAATCCAATGTTTTCATATCTCCACTTTTAGATATTATTTCTATTCGTGCTACAACTGTATCTCTATTTCCCATTGCATACTGTGCATCTATTCTGATACAAGGTTTAACAAACCATTTAAATCTGTAATTTTGCTTTTTTATATCAGAGATCAAACTTTCGCTTGAGCTATTTTCATTTGAATCTACAAGTGTGCTTTTATTCACCTGCTCACCTTTTTCTATTAGCTCCTCTACAATATATCCAGCCCCGTCGCCTGCCAGCTTATTACAGCATCTGCCTGTAACGTTATATACAGGGTCAAGCGAATCCCTGCCGGTTTGGTGAGTGTTGTAAAAATATTTGGGTATCTGTGAAGCAGGATTACTCTCTGCCTGATAGGTTGACCTTTGTCCATATACAGGGCGGAGTATTTTCTCCCTTTCAAATAAAAGCGAATGCGGCGCTGGCAGTCCGGTAACTCCTGTCCAATCCGCGAGCACAGAATCGGTAAACGGTTTATAATAAATAAGTGAATCGAAAAATCCCGCATCCCAGCTTTTTCCTAAACCAAGTTCGAATGGAATGGAATCTATGCGTGCGCAGTAGTTCAGCATTGCGTTATACCTAAGTGAGTCGTACATAGCAAGCTGAAACGGAGTTCTTAAAACCCTATCAAAGAAAAAATTATGTGTACCAAGGTAAAATCTATCCTGCATATTTACGCTGCCATTCTGGGATTTTAATCCCGAAAGCGAAAATAATATTATTGCAAATACAAATGATACTAAAAAAAACAGTTTTAAAAGTTTCATTTTGTTTTACTCCTTATTATTCTTTATTTAATATAAATAAGTTTTTTTGATTCCGAAAATACAAAGTCGGTATATTTTTCACAAGCTGTTAAGCGGTAAAAATAAACTCCTCCTGAAAGATTTGTCTTTGAAATATTAATCTTTGTCTGATAGTTACCCGGCTGTTCGTATTCATTATTTTTTATATTTATTACCTCTCTTCCAAGCATATCGTAAACCGAAAGTGTTACATCAGATGCCTTAGGTAATGAATATTGAATCACAGTTTCCGAGTTAAAAGGATTTGGATAGTTTTGTTCGAGTTTGTAATCCGCAGATATATTTGTTGCATTCGGATTTATTCCAGAAACAAATACAGGTCCGCCGCCGTTTGTGGTATGAAGATTACTCGTCCAGCCCCTTACGCTGTCAATAAAATCTAAACCTTTATATCGAACATTTGGGTATGAAGTATCAGGTTGTTGTATACTCCAATTATAACCTGCATTTGTCGATTTCCATATTACGCCTTTATATCTCAAATTACCTAAGTACCTTGATGCTCCAGTACCGAATAATGTATCATTATAATTGTCAAAAGAGTCAATAAAATTACCGCTGCCTATTCCAAAAAATGTAGGCATAACAATATATGACCAATTATTTCCTCCATTAGTTGTTATTATGATTGCATCTACATGTCCGATTTGCCAACCTGTATTTTCATTTATAAAATATATTTTATCACTTCCGCTTAAACCTGTAACATTAAACCAACTATTGCCTGAATTAGTTGTTTTCCATGTACCGGATTCTTCGTTAGCCCAACCGACATATTCTCCATTTATTTTACATTTAAGAAAAAATACTTTCCCCCAACCCACCTGACTTGTCTGCTGTGTTAAAGTAATTCCACCGTTTGTCGTTCGTAATAGCACGGGTCCGTTTTTAAATGCACTTACCCAGCCGGTATCCCGATTAATAAAGGAGATTCCGGAATAACTATCAGATGTCCCTGCTACACTATCCCAGGTTTCACCTCTGTTGAATGTTCTATAGATCACATCACTAGCATTATAATTCCTGCCATGAGCATATAAAGCCATACTGTCTATTTTTTCCATTCCAAATAAATTTTTAAATCCTGACTGCAAAACCCAGTTATTACCTCCATTTGTTGTTCTGTAAACCTTTCCACCTGTTGTACATATCAATCCGGTATAAGCATCGAAGAATTTTAAATCATAAACACTACTTGGGTCAACATATACATCCTGCCGGAGCCACTGAGCAGAGCAATGTTCAATGCTAAATGTTAAATGTAAAATTAAGAGCAGAAAGAAAATATATTTTTTCATAAAAATCGTATAAGTTTAAAAATATCTCTATTGAGGTCAGTTAAATTACTTTCTGAGTAATATTCCTGCATACGGTTAATCTTCAGAGTAATGCCGCAAAGCAATAAAAGTATTTTTAAAACTTTTATTGCTTTATAATATAGAGAGTGTTTTCCGAAATCAGTTTGAGATAATATATTACTCCGACGGGTATTAAGGCCGGTACTAATAGTTCTATGATTTATAAATGAAATCATAAGGGGAAATTGTTTACAAAAAATTTCGATATTATTTTATTGATTGTCAATACTTTTATTTTTATCTGACATTTCGCCGCATTGACTCATAATAAAAAGTAACTATAAGTGAGGTCAGGATATGGTTTGATACAGTTAACGGTAATGGGTTTTTAAACATAAGAGTAAAAAAATACATTAAAGGCAGAGAAAAACGGTAGAATTTAGCATTTCAAGACCGTATAAGAAAAATGACAATGCACACATGCAAGAAAAGAACCTGACAATGGAAACGCAATTTAAATTATGAGTTTTATTTTAGCATTTTTAGGCAATTCAAACGCGATTTTTGTTTTCGGATTAAAAAGATTTGAGTAGTTTTGTCAGGACATTTCTATCATCTGGAATGATTCCAGATTGAATTTATTATATGAAATAAAAACGGGATATTTGTGTATAAAATTAAACACTCTTTATTATGCTAAAGTATGATGTGATTATAGTCGGGGCGGGAATAGTCGGACTGGCGACCGCTTATAAAATGCTTGAAAAGAAACCGGGGCTAAAGCTGTGCCTGATAGAAAAAGAGGAAGGTGTCTCACGTCACCAGACCGGAAATAACAGCGGCGTAATACACTCAGGAATTTATTACAAGCCCGGCAGTCTCAAGGCGCTGAACTGCATAAAGGGTTATAAGATGCTGTTGGATTTCTGTGACGTCAACGGAATCGCTTACGACATTTGCGGGAAAGTTATTGTTGCAACCGATGAAAGTGAACTCGGGGCGCTGGGGGTTCTTTTTGACAAAGGAATCGCTAACGGATTAGAAGGATTGAAGATGCTGAGCGCGGGAGAACTGAAAGAATACGAGCCGCATATAGCGGGCATAAAAGGAATACACGTACCGCAGACGGGGATAATAGATTACATGGAAGTGTCGAAAAAGATTGCTGAATTAGTGAATGAAATGGGCGCGGAAATAAGGTTCAGTGAGCGGCTTGACGGCATATACGAGAAAAACGGTGACGTGCTGGTGCATACAAATAAGAATAATTACTCCGCAAAGATACTCGTAACGTGCGCGGGTTTGCAATCTGACAGGGTGGCGAAGCTGAATAACAAGGATTTAAAACTGAGAATAGTGCCGTTCAGGGGAGAGTATTACAAGATTAAAGAAGATAAAAAATATCTTGTGAAGAACCTGATTTATCCCGTTCCCGATCCGCAATTTCCTTTCCTCGGCGTACATTACACGAGAAAAATGAACGGAGAGATTGAAGCGGGACCAAACGCTGTGTTCGCCTTCAAGCGCGAGGGGTATAAAAAGACTGATATTGATTTCGGGGATATGTGGGAAAGCATGGCATGGGGCGGATTTATGACGATTGCGAGGAAATACTGGAAGATGGGAATGATGGAATTTTACAGGTCGTTTTCGAAGCCTGCTTTTACGAGATCTCTTCAAAGGCTTACGCCGGATGTGAGGGAATCGGATCTGGAAGAAGGCGGAGCGGGTGTGAGAGCGCAGGCATGCGACAATAAGGGTAACCTTGTTGATGATTTTCTGTTTGTTGAAAATGAAAGAGTATTGCACGTATGCAATGCGCCGTCGCCTGCGGCAACGTCGTGCTTTTCAATCGGGGATACTATTGCGGAAAAGGTGTTGAAATTATAAACAACGGAGAATAAGAGCAAAAGATGTTACACAGAGGGCAC
>Ga0247841_10012044_pt1 | contig 11352 bp, 8 predicted proteins | sample LaCruzMarch2015__2_FD_192410 | JGI IMG/M metagenome (GOLD analysis project Ga0247841, IMG submission 192410) | Freshwater microbial communities from meromictic Lake La Cruz, Castile-La Mancha, Spain - LaCruzMarch2015_18m | ecosystem: Environmental > Aquatic > Freshwater > Lake | place: Spain...
TATAATTATTTTTAATATTATTGTATATAGAATTTACAATTAAATTATTAATATTGTTTTTCATTTAATTTATAATAATACTTTTTAAAATTATAAAAAGTATTACACACAAAGGTAAATATTATATTAATTTAAAATTTACGATATAATATAAAAATATGTAATGAATAAAATTTTAGTTTTAGATTTTGATTAAACAATAACAGATATTCATACAGGTGGAAATATAAATGATAATTTATTATATTTGTATTCGATAAAAAATCTAAATCTACTGATACACACATTACAAAAATTTAAAAAAATATAATTTGAAAATTTATATTGTTTTCACGAGGAATAGAAATAGACATCATCAAATATCTTGAAAAAATAAACATATTATATATATTTGGGGATGTTTATGGAGCAAAAAATATTTTTCAATTGTCTGTATTTATATTAAATTGGTCCAAATAAAAAAACAAAATACATAGATATTATAATTTACAAAGATAAAATTGACAAAATAATTTATATTTTATAAATGATATAATATAAAATATAAATATAGCAAAAATAAATGATTATTCAAATTCTATATTATTACCTGAAGATATTGGATTAAGTTCATTAACATTGGTTTCAATATTAGAAAAAATATTTTTACAAAACAATTAATATTTTATTCATTTAATGAAATATTAAGTCATTCATAAAAAAAATAATAATACAAATATTACATTTCAGGAATAAATACATCTGCATCAACTTCTTGTGTTTGTAGAGTAGATGTAATATCTTTATAAGTTTTATTATAAAGTTGACCAACATCAGTTGTATATTCTGAATTTTCCAACATTTCTTTATCTAATACAAGATTACATAATCCGGTTCCACCTTTAAAACATAATCCGGCCATAATTCTAGAACTGACAGATTTCATATAATCAATTTCATTAAAAACAGCCGCAGTAATTAATTGGTCAACAGTTTTTTCAAAAGATGCTCTTGATAAAGGGTCATTATCTAATTTATTAAGTCCATGTCTATCAATAGAAGTAAGTGTACCAACTTGAGTCATGAGGTCTCCAAAAATTTGTATATGTTGATAATTAGTACCGGAACCATTAGAAGTTAACACAGTAATAATTCTTCTAATGATATAATTTCTAGCGGCTTCAATACCAAAATTTTCATAAATAGTTAAAATATCATTACAATAAGTACGATTTAAATCAATACCAACAATATTATTAATTGCTTCCATATTAATACCCTTAGTATAAATAACATATTCAGATTTTTTATCCATAGAATTATCAGAATTATCAAAAGAAATAATTCTTTCTTCAAATGCTTTACCTGAATTAACATCTTCAATACCAGGCATACCTTTTAATTTAAATTCATCAACAAAAATATCCATAAAATCAATTAGAGTAGTTTGAGTAAAATTATTCATATCAAATCTAATATGGAGAACAGGAACTTCATCATTATCTGTATTGGATTGAACTGCAATTTGATTAATTTTATCAATTAATTGCTTCTTTTCTCTCTTCATACCTTTAACATCAGAATAACGTTTTTCCCATGCAAAACAAAATTGAGATTTGATATCTAGTAATGTAACTTCTTTTAACATTAATTTTTCTTTATCAAATTCTACACGCATTAACCAAGGTAAACCTTCAATAGAACTAGCACAACATTGTTTATTTGCTTGATAAGAATAGAATGGTTGTCCAACATTGTCTTTTACAATAAATCCATCAAAATCACCTGATTCTGGTTCATAAAAAATTTCTATTTTTGTTCTTAAATCTTTTATAGTTGTAAATTTAATATGTGAAGCAATTTTATTAGCATAATCTTTATTGTTTCTATGTTCTTTATCAAAATAAATTTCCATCAATGGAGCCTTTGGATTTTTTGACAATGAAAATACTTCTTTAATTGTATCAACACCAATATCTGTACCACCTTTACCTCCAATACCTGAAGAGTGGAAAGATTTCAACATAAGTTGAGTTACCGGTTCTCCTAAACTTTGTGCCGCAATAATTCCAACCATTTCACCAGGTTCAACAATACTTTTATTAAAACTTTTAATAATTTCTTTTTTAATTTCATCTAATTGGGTCTTGGATAATTTATATTGGAATATACATTTACGAGGAGCCAAAATGTCCATCATAGCATAACCAAAAGCAGTTTTGGCCACTTGGTCATCTCTATATTTGACGGAATTCTTATCTTTCATATCATCTTCAGTCATTGCATATAATCTTGTATTATTTGGTTCTAATATATCTGCAATCATATCAAATATATATTTTGGTTCCATACAAACTGTACCTTTTAAAGTTTCATCATTTCTATAATTATCCAACACACGATTTAAATTTACTGGAAGAAAATAAGTTGTTGTAAGAGTTAAATAATTTAGGGATGTTTTAATTTGTGTTTGTCTTAATTTATCGCGCATCTCAATTATACCCTTAACAAACTCCCCATTATCTTTTTCTGTCCAACCTTTAACTTTTCCTAATTCTTCTTTAGTCATTCTATATTTTAAATTAATTTCTTCATTTCCCATTTCCATTAATTTAAAATTATATTCATATTGTTTTACTGTATCAGCCCCAGAATCCCCGTATTGAAATTGTAATATTCTTCCAACCGCATTTCTTACAGTTCCGTCGTAATTTACCATCATATCCTCTGTTGCTTTAATTAGTTTGCGTTGAACATATCCTGACTCAGCAGTATCTCTTACACACATACCATTAAATAACATAAAATTTAAAGTTGATGGAATTGTGAGATCATATAATTTTTTATATTTAGAAACAGGAATTAAATTTATTTCTTTAATTTCATCTAGCACAACATCTTTTTGTTCTTTATAATTATATGAATTAAATTCATTGTCTTTGATATTTTGTAGTTTATTATTTTTTTCTCCATTTAACAATGTTTTAATTTTTAATTTGAATTTTTGTACCCATTGTGCTCTAATATGAATAGTATTATTATTATAATTTGCTTTAATTTCTCTATTTGTATTACCATAAACATATTCAGAAACTTTAGCAAATATTCCTAATCTGACTAATAACATATTTAAACCATCAATTAAAGTTTTTGATATTGATGATGCTTTAATTGTATTTGTTTTATGAAAACATCCATTACCACTGATAAATCCATCAATCAAACCAATAACAAATTCTTCTGGAGCATTATAGGCAAATTCAGGTATTTTTTTATTAATTGCTCCATGCCCACAAATCGCATCTAAAAATTTACACAATAATTTTGAATAACCCCTAATATCATCAATAGTTCCTCTATCTGTTTTTCTTTTATTTATTTTGTGAGGTATATTTAATGAGTCAAAATATTTTTCAACAAATTTCAATGTAGGTTCATCTGATTTAGTTATTTGAATATAACCTGATTCAAAATCAACATTACCATATGCTAAAAATAATCCAATAAATTGACCATTTGTTCTATTAAGTTCAAATTTATCTGGAATAAGCACATTTTCTTTCTTTACACCATAATAATATAAATAACCTTCTCTAACATTATTATTTGTTCTAACTGGTGTTCTTTTAAATAATGTTTTCTTTGTATAAGGAAGTGTTAATAATGTACCATTAGAACTATCCCACCATCCAGATTGAATTTTATCTCTTTCTTTCATTGTTTTATCCATTTCATTTTGTGCCACAATAAAATCAGACCCATAAATATATTCTATTTTTGGAAAATATTCTACCATATCAATATGTGTTTGAACAACAGGTGGTGTTGGTAAATTCATTGTTACTGGAACACAATCACCAAGTATAACATCAGGAGTTAATTTTTCTTCAAACATATTAGTTTCATGGTTCCAAATTAAAAGAGATTTTGATTCTGGAACAGTAACCCTTCTACCACCTTTTGTAACAATTTCATATAATTGTAGTCCTGGGTCATGTCTTGTAATTGCTGAAACTTCTCCCCAACTAACATTACCAACAGAATCAACAGTAGGTATTTGTATTTGTTTAACTTTAAGTAATTCAAAGTTATTTTTATCTCTTTCAATAAGTTCAGGATTAGTTGAATTGATTGGGTCAATTTGTGAATCAATCCATTGTCCAATTTCAACAACTTTTGGTTTAGAATTTTCCATAATAATAATTTTAGTATCTGGGGTAACAGAACGTACTGTAGTATCTATAAGACCTTCTCTAGCACATAAATGAAGAAAAATAAAATCTGGTAAATTTAATCCTTTAACAAAAGGTCTTTCAATAAAACCTCTTGATTCTGCCCGATCATCATTTTTGAAGAAATAAGGTAAAGTTCTATCATTATAATTTTTCATCATTCTTCCTCCATGAAAATCTTGTTGTCCAACACAACCAACCATTTGAGCCAAGTTAATAGATTTACCTTTAGCCCCAGAGTCCATCATAGTAATAAAATTATTTTTTCTAGAAGTATTAGGAGCAATAACTTTATAAGCATCATCACGAATAACTGCTAATTTAGAGTTAGTAGATTTTTCGAATAATTCTTCATTCATCATATCTGGATTATTTTCTAATTCAGTTATTTCATGTTGAATTTCTAATTTTTTAGTATTGTATGATTGAACCAATTGTTGATATAGTGTGTCAGGAATATGTAAATCTCCAATACCCATAGACATACCATGATATAAATTAAAATCTGTTGCTAATCTAGTAGTATTGTCAATAAATTTCTTTGTTACATCTACCCCATATTCATCCCATACCAATTGAACTAAACTATTTTTCTTTTTAACACCTAAAGCATCATCGCCTAATAATCCTGTTTCCATTACACCATTTTTAACATAAATTTTTGGATTAGAAGGGTCACCTCTTAAAAGATTAATTTTTTTTGGAATTAGCTGAGAGTAAATTTCTTTACCACCATATTCCTTATTTTTTTTAATATTTGAAAAATTATCTAGTTCCAATCCAGATAATAAATTCATAGTTGTTCTCCAATCAATTTGATAATATTCTTGTGATAAATTCCATGTACCCAACAATTGATCTTGTTGAATAGCAATAATTGGAGCAGAAGATTGAGGAGTAATAATTTGTAATTTTAAATCTGCTATTTCCTCTAATTCAATTTGCGCTTCTATACTTTGAGGACAAAAAACATTCATCTCATCACCATCAAAATCAGCATTATAAGGAGTTGTTACATTAGGATTAATTCTAAATGTACAATAATTTGGATTATCAATGACTTTACATCTATGACCCATCATAGATAATTTGTGTAGTGTTGGTTGACGATTTAGTAAAAAGATATCACCATCAATAGTATGTCTTTCCACAACATCACCATATCTTAAATCAATCTTTTCTTTTCTAAATCTCAAATCAATTTGTTTTTTTTCATCAGATGTACCCGATGAAGTTGGAATAACAAAATTAGCCCCAGGATAATTATCTCTACCATTTCTAACTAATTTTTGTAACGAATCAATATTATAAGGTGTAACTATTTCCGGGAATGTAATATTTTTAGCAATTCCAATAGGAACACCTAATTCATTAATTGATAAAGTAGGATCTGGAGTGATGACTGTACGACCAGAAAAATCTGTTCTCTTCGAATCGATATCTTTAACCATGATTTTGTTTTTAAAGCAAAATTTTAGGTCTAGGTTTGATATCTACTTGTGTTGAATATTATTATCATAATTATATAATTATTCAACAACTAGTCTTGTTACCAAGACTCGGACTATACCTTAAGCTCACATATCAAATGTAAACCCACTACCATCTAGTCTCTGAACCTTTTCCGTGTTTATTAAAAACTTTTTAATAAATTTAGGAACTTGGCTGCGGATTGTCTAATACCTATTTCTAGGTTCATTATAATAACTTTAACTAATATTACATTTTTAATATAATTAATTCACGAATTTCTCCGTGGATTCTTGATTTCTTTCGATAATCAAGTTAGTATATTATAATTATTTGTCGAAACAAAATTAGATGTTCCCGCAATTTGGAAGTGTCGCTAAAGTATAATTAATTTTTGATTATATTTTAACTAGGTGGTTATATACTGTTTCCAGGTTGTATTTATAGTGTTTTCTGAACTGGGTAATACAACAACCCAATCCGCACCCACCTATTATGAGCAAGTTTTAAACTCTTTCCCATGGAGTTTGATTACCCATCAGATTATTTCTAATACGTCCTTCTTTACCTTTTAATCTAGAAACAAGTGATTTTGTCATAACACCTTTTTGTTCAGATTGAGGTAATTTAAGTGATTCATTGTCATAATATGTAGCAATATGATATTGTAAATATGAAACATGATCTTGGAAATATTCAATTAAATTTTTATCATCAGATTCCATAAATTTTGCTAATCTTTGATTTGCTTTTAAAATATCTGCTAACTTGATTGTAAGATGATCTTCTCTTGGACCTGAAGCCATAAAATCTGCTCTTACACTTGGTCTAACAGGATTAGGAGGAACAAAAAATTCTGTGTGAATCATATCCTCTGGTCTTGATTTCGTTGGGTCAATTCCTAAAATCAAACAATCTCTATCAGAAATATTTTTTAAAATATTATAAACTAACATAGGAGACAATATTTCTCTAGTAGGTTTTTTATCTGGATTATCATCGGTTTGATTTGGAGTAGTATATTCTGCAACAATATTAATTTCAATAGTTGATTTTTTTTTTTCTGCTTTAATTTTTGGAACTGGATTACCACAACCATAATTAACTTTTTGACAATAAGAAACAGATTTAACTAAATTTTTAAATTCATTAAGACGATTTTTACCTTTTTTAGATTTAAGAATTTCAATAATTTCTTCTTCAGTTTTATAAACTAATAATTTAGAACATTTAGTACATACGCACTTTAGAATAGAAATAATATGTTCAAAATATCCCAAATGAAATACAGGTTGAGACAAAGTAATATGACCGGAATGTCCAGGACAAAAATTTGAATCTAAACCACAAGTCAAACATTCTAATTCATTTGATGTTACACCCATTCTTTGATCTATTAAACCTCCTTTTAGTGGTTCTGTATTATCATAAAATTCATATTTTAGTAATCCTGGTGTATTTTTACCTAATGCAGATATATTTTTGATATCCTTATTACCTAATATAGTAAAATCAATTCTAGAAATTGATGCTGTTTTTTCATTATATCTATGTGCATTAAGCATTATATATATATATATTTAATCCCTATATTCTTTATATTATTTTAATTAAAATTCATTTTTTTTTAATTTATCTGTATTATTACAGATAAATTAAAAAAATTGTTTTATATATTTTTATTATATTTAAAAATTTGATTATTATATTGAATATAAAGATTATATATATTTAAATATGAATAGTACTGAAAAAATAACAAATACTTATGTCAATAATAAACTATTACCTTGGTCAGAAAAATATAGACCAGGGTCAATTTCAAATATAATATATCATGAAAAAATAACAAAAGCAATAGTTAATTATATGGAATTAAAAAAATTACCTCATTTATTATTTTATGGCCCCCCTGGAACAGGTAAAACATCAAGTATTGTTGCAATTGCTAAACATTATTATGGAACTGATTTTCATGACATGGTATTAATTCTTAATGCTAGTGAAGAAAGAGGTATTGAAACAGTAAGAAATAGAATTAAACAATTTGTAACAACATATGGATTGGCAGAAAATGTAATCACACCGCCTTTTAAATTAATAATATTAGATGAAATAGATGCAATGACAGATGAAGCACAAGCAATTTTAAGAAAAGTTGTTGAAAAGTATGTTAAAAATGTAAGATTTTGTTTTATTTGTAATTATTTGAAAAAAATTAATCCAGCAATTCAATCAAGATGTGTAATTTTTAGATTTAGTCCAATTCCAAATATATATTTGGAAAAATTTATTGAAAATGTTTGTATCAATGAAAATATTAAAATGAACAAAGATGCAATTAAATTAATTATTAAGAGAACAAATGGTGATATGAGAAAATTATTAAATATATTACAATCAATAAATATGTATATTGATGGTTTTGATGATTTAAATAATAAAGAAAATAAACAAATTGTTATTAATGAAAATATTGTTGGAAAAATATTATCATGTCCAACAGAAGAAAATATTAAAAAAATTTTAAATATAATTCAAGAACATAAATTAAAAGATTCATATCAAAAAATTATAAATATATTATACGATAATTCAATTTCACTATCTGAATTAATTAATTGTGTATATGATTATATTATTGATAAAATTATTAATAAAAATGATTCAATTATAAAATATAATTTAGATAAATGTGTATCAATACTTAAAAATTTAAGTTCAGTGAGTGAAAATTCATCATATTGTAATAATGATAATATACAATTTATATCATTTTTGTCTGTTTTTTATTTATAAAAAAATTGATTAAAAGAATAAATATATATATATATATATTTTTAATATGGAAGGTAAAAAATCTAATCTATTTGCTTTATTAAATAATGACAGTGATAATAGTGATGATGAAAAATTAAATATCACTAATCATAAAACAATAAATAATGAGTCAGAAAAAATAAATAAATCAACTGTTAAATTAAATAATATTAAATCATCAGACAAATATAATATGAAAAATGAAATACCACAATATACTAATAATAAACTTAATTCAAATAAATTTGAAGAAGATATTATTAATCAATTTTATGGAAAAAAAATAGTTTATAATAAATCATATAAACAAAATAATAATTTTAATAAAACAGATATAGATTCAAATAATAATTATAATGAATCAAAACAAAATAATAACAACAATAATAATGATTTTATTAAAGTTGTCAATAAAAAAAGAGATACAAAAACATTGATTGAATGTAAATATATGGTAATTACTGATGTTTTTTCAAATGTTAAAACTGAAAATTATTTTAGAGTACAGGCACATCATACTGATGATAAATCATGGGATTACAATAGTTATTTTAATATGGTTGATTTAAAAACTTGGGATGATATTGGAACATTTTTCAATACAATTTTTATTGCCAAAGGAGAATGTAATTATACTCATTTTGATTTATTTGTAATGAAAAATGAAATTTCTCCAATGTGGGAAGATAAAGAAAATAGAAATGGTTCAATATGTTCTATTAAAATTGATTCTCTAACAGAAGGTAATAAAATTTTTAAAAATCTTGTTATACATATGGCAAATAATACATTACTTAAATTTAATCCTTCTACTTGGAATACAGTCAATGGTATATCATTTAGTTCTAAAAAATTAGATAATACTGCTGAAACATATTGTATTTATATTAAAATTTGGTTTAAAATTAACATATTAAATTACCCATCTATTGATAAACTTTTAAATGATGACATTAATCAACTAATTGATAAATATTCAATTAAAAATAAACCAATTAAGCCAGAATATTAAACAAATTTGATATTATTTGTGTTTTTGTAAAAAATTTGATTTAGTATATAATAAATCATAAATTTATTATTTATCATAATTATACAATGTTCTATTGTTTTAATGTATTTAATAAAAAATCATCAAGTTTATCGACAGATTCTCTAGAATATACAAAATTTAACCTTGAAAATGTGTCTGGAAATTTTGTGATTGATACGGTGTTTATGATGGTGACACTATAACATTAATAGTACCCATCAAAATGTAAATTTACAATATGGAAACTACAACAACTCTTACTTTGAGATCAAATAATAAAAATAATTATACTGATATTAAATTAAATAAAATTAAAGTAAGATTATTTGGTATCGACACACAATAATTAAAACCAAGCAAAAATTCACCTAATAGAGAAGCACATATTGCTAAAGCAAAAGAAGCAAGAGATTATTTGTCCAATTTAATATTAAATAAACTCATTAAGGTTTAATTTCTTCAAAATGATAAATGTGGAAGACTATTAGTTAAAATATATACTTTGGATATTGAATCAAAAGAAATTAGCATAAATGATTTAATAATATCCAAAGGATTTGCTAAAGAATATGATGGAGGAACTAAAGATAATAATTTTAAATTAGTTGACATAGAATGTTGATATTTAATAATTTATTTCAAATATTTTTTCTGGTTCAAAATTAGTTTTACAACTCATAAATTCATTTTTATAACCAACTTGATTTGATATATATCTTACATTGTCAATATTTTTGTCATATGACCAATGAGTATGACCACTAATCCATCCGACAACATTTGACATATTTAATTTTTTATAAATATTATTCCAAGAAAAATAATTTGCAATATATTCGGGTTGAGAACTGTATATTGGATTAAATGAACCTTGTCTTATTGGTGGAAAATGTGTCAATATTATATTTTTTGTTATACTAGTATCAAGATAATTAGACAGCAAATTTAATTGTGATTTGGATAATACATCAGTATAATTTGAATTTACTAAAACATTTGATTTTTTTGATTTTATGGCTATCATATTATAGTCATTCAATATATCTGATAATTCAAATGGAGATCCATAATCTCCAGTCCATAATGTTGTACCATAAACATTAATCCCTGGTTCAATTTCTTGAAAAGAATTATCTAATAAATATACATTTGGTAATTCAGAACAAATTTGTTTATATTTTGTTTCAAGTTCCTCAAAACTATTTTTTTTATAAGCAAATTCATTAGTTTGATAAAATTCATGATTTCCTAAAACATAAAATGTTTTTTCCCATTTATTTGCACAATATGATAAAAAATTTTTAACCTTTAAATCATATTTATTAGATATTGTTCCAATATCTCCAGCTAAAAATAAATATTTTGCCAATGGTTTAATTTTTGGATATGAATTATAAAATTCCAAATGTATATCAGATATAACTTGAATTATTATTTTATTCATATTTTATATTTTTTATTATATTGATATTTATTTTATAATTTAATTTTCAATTTATAGAATATATAGTTATATCTGAAAAATCATACTCTTTTTTTTTCAATTTTTTTGTTATTCAACATATATATATATTTAAATATATTTTTATATAAAAATATGTTTATTTTATGTGTTAAATTAAATATATATAAGTCTGGAATATATTAGTAATATATACTTTTTTATGTTTAAAATGCAAATATTTTATATGTGTATTTTTATAGTTAAATGAATTCAAAATTAATAGAATTATGTTTAATAGAAATTAATAAATTAAATCAAAGTATAGATAGAAAAAGATATAAAGTTAAATATACTGATGAATATTATTTAAATTT
>Ga0247841_10012046_pt1 | contig 11351 bp, 10 predicted proteins | sample LaCruzMarch2015__2_FD_192410 | JGI IMG/M metagenome (GOLD analysis project Ga0247841, IMG submission 192410) | Freshwater microbial communities from meromictic Lake La Cruz, Castile-La Mancha, Spain - LaCruzMarch2015_18m | ecosystem: Environmental > Aquatic > Freshwater > Lake | place: Spain...
AAAATTTGAAATCGATTATAATGAGCAGTATATTTTCAAAGAACTTGAATAACGGGTTGTGCCTACGGCACATTATTTTCTGTGTTTGTTCTGCTTTTTACCAAGCGGTTATGCCTACGGCATATTCAATTATGCGTAACATCAGTTAACAGGTTTGCAAAAGCAGCTGAAGTATAAAAAATGGGGGCTGCATTTTATTGCAGCCCCCGCATATAAAAGTATAGCACTAACTAATTAATCACTTAATTGCGTTCAGAAATTCAGAATTGGTATTGTATTTTAAAAATTCTCTGTCGTCTTTTGCCTGATTTCTGTATGAAGCATCTGCAGCGATAGCTTTCGGCAGGTTTTCATATATCAACGACGTGTTGCTCGTACGAGCTCCAACAATTGCTTTCAGATAATATACAGCAGCCGATTTAGGATTGGTGCATTCCAGAGTGGAAGCAGCAGCAGATGAATTTCCTGAAAGTAATTGTGCCAATGCTATGTTATGAGTACACGTTTTCGTTCCGTATGAGGAAAGGGCGCCAGCATAATCACCTTTTTTAATGAAAATGGGTCCCATATTGAATCCTTCATCCATACCCAAACCCTTGGCTGTTTCAAAAAATGATTTTGCATTATCATATTCTTTCTTCCATAAAGCAACAACACCAAGGTTGTTTATTATAATGCCATTATTGGGCATTAACTTGCTCGCCTTATCAAGATAAGAAGCTGCTTCTTCAATTTTTCCGAGTTTCAGGCAAACATAGCCTGCATTATTGTAACCTTTCCATTCACCGGGATATACTTTTGTTGCAACATCATAGATTTGCAGCTTTGTATTGAGATTTTCTGTTAATGTGGCAGCATAAAGCAGTTCTTCTTTCTTAAGAGAATCAGGCATTGTGGTTGCAAACATAATAATTTGCTGGTCTGATCTCTTAGGTTCAAAATAATTGACCGTAATCAGAGATCTTCTGAGCGGAGGAAGAATAATGCCTTCAATTTCGGGATAAATAACCGTCATGTTGTTTATTTCTTTTTCTTTCTTCAGCGGATCGGTCTGTGAATTCACAACATTCAAAATAGTGTTCTTTTCCTTGATGCTTGAGTTACCAATAGCTTTCACAAAGCCATCCCAATCTTCTCCTCTTGCAGAAAGCGAAGCAACCGGCATATCTGCATTAAGTTTCTTTTCATCAACCTTTTGTTTGCTGGCTTTTGCTTTGTTTCTGACAACGTCTTTGATCTGATCTTTAATATATTTATCAGCAGTTTTGGAACGTCTGTCCGTTAATCCCTGGTTGAATGTTTCTTCGCCTTCAGGAGATGCCCATGCAGTGATATCAATATTTTTTATTTTCCATTCTTTTTTCAGAAAATCAACAAAATCTTTTAATTTCTGAGCATTATCCTTGTCTTTATTTAATGGCAGCATTTTCAGGTTTAGATCGGACATCGCTTTAGCAAAATAAATTTCACCGCTTTTTGCGATAATGGTTTCTTTTACATATCCATGTTCTGCAAGATAAGTGTCTCCTTCTTTTTCAATTCTTTCAGAAGTATAAATGACGCCATCAGCGAGTTTTCTTTCACCAAGTTCAACGCTTTTTTTCTTTAATGAAGCTTTTGCATTCACAACTAATTCTGACTTGTTCATGTCAGGATTGTATTTGATCACATCGGTATATGTGAAAGTCCCCCCTGACCTTTTCTTTATTGCAGTCCCCGCCCCTTTAACCTTCTCGCCTTGTAATGTAATAGATTTCAACGGAGTTGTACCATTGGCATATTTTAAAACAGGAGCAAACTCAACAGTAGCCCTTTTGTGGAAATATTTTTCAGGAATATTTCCTTTCACGGTAACTGAAATTTTTTCGCCATGCGTTTCAAGTACGGGAGGCGTAACCTCATACTTAACTGTTTCATATTTTTTTATCATTTTCTTCAGGCCGCAACCTGATAAAACAGCAGTTGCAATAACAACTACAGCAACAATCTTAAAACTGATAGTTCTCATGATTTTCTAAATTATTATTATTTTTGGGATTGATTCAATACAATTTTTAAGTCGCAAAAATAAAAAACAAAATTTTATTAACCTAATATATTTTTAAAATAATATGTAACTCCTTGTTTTAAAACAACATACCCAACCGCAAATTAAAACAACATGCCCAACTACAAACTTATTTAATTTTAATCTTAACGAAAATTTATTCATATACATATACAAATTTGTTTTTTTTATTATTTTTGCACGGTTAAATTCAAAAACTAATTAAAAATTAAAATTATGAAAAAATTAAGAACACTCACGATTATCTGTTTATTAGCAGTTACGTTAAATGCAATTTCATACGGTCAAACAGACAGTCAAACAAGCAAGATCAAATATAATACATGGTCTGTTAGTCCCAGTTTTGGTTTGACGAAGTTTTATGGAGAAATATCACAATACGATTTTTATCCTGTAATTAGCGGGGATCCTAATGAACTTAAGTTTGGCGGTAGTATTTCAATAAGCAAACAATTTAGTCCTATTTTTGGAGTTAACATACAGGCCTTATTAGGAAAAGTCGCGGGAATAAAGAGAAACATGAATTATTATTTTAACGCTGATATTTATGATTATACTTTAAATGCCACAGTCAGCCTTACAGATTTATTTTTCAGAGAAATAAAAAATAAAAAATTTGATGTTTACGCTTTGGCAGGTGTGGGCATTATGCAATATAGAAGTATACTGAAAGATATAAATACCGATGAAGTTATAAACTCTGTAGGTTATACAATACCTGATTATTCTAAAAATACAGATTTAGTTAGCTCTACGGTTTTTCCTATAGGCTTGGGAGCTAAATATAAGATAAATAAAAATATTTCCTTAGGCATTGAAACAACTATGAGAAATATTAATGCCGATAATTTAGATTGTTATAAAAAACAAGGTACTGCGCAAGACAGACTTGGATATACCGCTATAAATTTTACATATTACTTTGGTAATCATGAAAAAACGATGCAATGGATCAGTACAAAAGAAAAACGTGAAGCAGAAGATTTTTCAAGCAAAGCAGAAAAACGAAAAATCGATTCATTAGCAAAAAGATTAGTTGAAGTAAATGATCAATTAAGAAAAACAGATAGTTTATCTGCCGCTGTTGCAAAGAAGTTGAAAGCTGATGAAGCTGATGATGATGGCGATGGCGTACCTAACATTAAAGATTTAGAACCTAACACCCCAAAAGGGAATTTAGTTGATGCAAGAGGCAGGACAATACCTAAAGACAAAATAATTAAAATTACGGATACTATAGTAAAAACAAATACTATTATTGATACAGTTATCTCAAAATCCGAAATATTATTCTCAATTTATTTTGATTTCAATAGCACCGAAATCAAACCCGAACACCAGATTAAAATTGTAGAAGCCGTTAAAAAGTTAAAAGCAGATCCAAATATAAAATTAAACATAGTAGGTCATGCTGATAAAGTAGGTGGTGTTGAGTATAATCAAGCGTTAAGCGGAAAAAGAATACAGGCAATAGTTGATGTTTTAATTAAATCGTATAGTATTGACATAAGCAGGATAATCAAAACACCTGTCGGTAAAACAGATCCTTTATCATCAACTGATGATGCAATAAACAGAAGAGTTGATTTTTATATTGTGAAAGAATAAGGCTAATAACCTAAAATCCGCAAGTAAAAAACCCGGAATTCCGGGTTTTTTTATTTTTGCACGGTCAAGACCCCAAAATCCAATTAAAACTTTAAAAAAATGAAAAAACCAAGAACGCTCATAATTATTTGTTTGTTCGTAGTTGTATTAAATGTAGTTTCATACGCTCAAACAGACAACGGAACAGGCAAGATTAAATACAACACATGGTCTGTTACATTAAGCGGCGGTTCTATGCTGTTTTATGGTGATCTGAGGCAGTTTGATTCCTACCTGATCTCGGCACAAAACGGAAAAGACTGGTTCGGTTTTACCACGGATATTTCTGAAAGAAATATGGGATTTGGTCTTGCAGTCAGCAAACAGTTAACTTCAGTTTTTGGCGTACAGGGAGAGCTTCAAAAAGGCAAACTTGGTGGTGTAAAAAGAAGTGTTGATGCTTATTTTACAGCTGATGTTTTGAAATGTGGCATAAATGGTACGGTTAACTTTAAAAATCTGTTTTTCCCCAATTGTAAGAATCATTCCATTTCAGTTTATGGTATTGCAGGTCTGGGATACTTGGATTTTAAAACGGTAGAAAAGACAATATCCACCGATGCAGAAATTATGAGTTATGGTTATGGAAATAACGAACAGAAGAAAAAACAAACTACAGAATTAGCTTTTCCTTTCGGACTAGGTTTAAAATACAAGATTTTCCCAAAACTTGACTTGGGTGTGGAATGTATCTTAAACAATATTAATACTGACAAACTCGATGCGCTTGTAAGAGCAAATACTGCAAAAGATAAATATAGCTATACCGCTATAACCCTTACTTATCAAATTGGGAAGAATGAAAAATCGCTCGAATGGGTGAACCCCAAAATAATGAAATCCGACGAACTTACTCCACTTTTAGCAGCTATCAACAAAAAAATTGATTCTTTGGGTAGTAAACTTAATGAAATTGACAGTAAAGTTGGTGCGCTTCAAAAAGATGTTGCTATCCTGAAGAACCCTCCGAAAGAAGCAGACGATGATGACGATGGTGTACCTAACATTAAAGATTTAGAACCTGACACCCCAAAAGGGAATTTAGTTGATGCCAGGGGAAGAAGCTTACCTGAATCCAAAGTAGTTGTTGATACAGTTATCTCAAGATCCGAAATATTATTCTCAATTTATTTTGATTTCAATAGCGCCGAAATCAAACCAGAGCATCAGATTAAAATTGTAGAAGCCGTTAAAAAATTAAAAGCCGATCCAAATATAAAATTAAACATAGTAGGTCATGCTGATAAAGTAGGCGGCGCCGAGTATAATCAAACGTTAAGCGGGAAAAGAATACAGGCAATAGTTGATGTTTTAATTAAATCGTATGGTATTGACATAAGCAGGATAATCAAAACACCTCTCGGTAAAACAGATCCTTTATCATTAACTGACGATGCAATAAACAGAAGAGTTGATTTTTTTATTGTGAAAGAATAAGTTAATATATAAAACACAGATTTTATCAGCGTAAATCAGTCATATCTGTGTCATCAGTGTTCTATTTATTTTAGAAACAGTGCAATCTGACATGCACCTCCTGAGTTAATCTTTATAAAATTTTTGAAATAATTCCCAAATTGTAATTCCTGCACTCACTGAAATATTCAACGAATGCTTAGTGCCAAATTGCGGGATTTCAATACAACCGTCAATCTGGTTCATCACTTCTTCATCCACACCATTCACTTCATTTCCGAAAACCAATGCTATTTTTCCGCCCGAAGGAATAACAAATTTATTCAGGCTGACGCTTCCTTCAGCTTGTTCCGCGGCGAATACCAAATAATTATTTTCTTTCAGAAAACTGACAGCGTCTTTTGTTTTGTCGAAATATTTCCAGTTCACCGATTCTGTGGCGCCCAGGGCGGTTTTATGTATTTCTTTATTGGGAGGGGTTCCGGTAATACCACACAAAAAGATCGATTCGAGCCGGAAAGCATCTGCTGTCCGGAAAACAGAACCAATATTATGAAGGCTTCTGACATTATCAAGCACAATGACAATAGGTGTTTTAGGAGAATGCTTGAATTCATCAACACTGATCCTGTTTAATTCTGACAATTTTAATTTTCGCATGATTTTTCTCCTTTGTTGCAAAAATAATGGTGTTCTTCAAAAAAAAGGGCTTTATGCGAATATTATTTTTAAATTTGTTTCCTTTAAACTATTTTCTAATGATATGTTAATTGTTATGTAGCATATAGATTGCTTCGGTCGTAACCTCCCTCGCAATGACGTCATTGCGCCCGCCTGAATGACATAGTCGGGCAGGGAACGGGCAGGAATCTGACGAAGGAAGATGAAGCAATCTTATTTAACACATTAGGTTTAACACAACACTAAATTATATTTTGATTAAAAACAAAGATAAAAATATTGTTGAAACACCTTTAATGAAGCAGTATTTCTCCATTAAAGCAAAATATCCCGACGCACTTCTTCTTTTCAGGGTAGGTGATTTTTATGAAACATTCGGAGAAGATGCGATCAAAACATCCGGTATTCTTGGCATTGTTCTTACCAGAAGGGCAAATGGAGCCGCAACCTTTGTGGAACTGGCGGGCTTTCCGTATCATGCACTCGACACCTACCTCCCGAAGCTCGTAAAAGCAGGACTGAGAGTTGCCATCTGTGATCAATTAGAAGATCCCAGGCTAACAAAAACAATTGTTAAAAGAGGCGTTACAGAACTTGTTACACCAGGCGTATCTCTGAATGATAAAGTGCTCGACCATAAAACCAATAATTTTTTAGCAAGCCTGCATTTAGAAAACAAAACCACAGGTATTTCATTTCTCGATATTTCCACGGGAGAATTTCTTATTGCACAGGGCAGCAATGATTATATTGATAAACTGCTGCAGAGTTTTCGCCCGAGCGAAGTTATTGTTCAGAAAAACAAACTCCGCCAATTTCAGGAATTATTCGGAGAAAAATTTTATACCAGCACTTTTGAAGACTGGGTATTTACGAAAGATTTTTCATACAATCTGTTGCTAAAGCATTTTGGCACTGTTTCGCTTAAAGGGTTTGGCGTAGAAGACTTTGAATATGGCATAATAGCTGCAGGCGCTTCCTTACATTATCTTGGCGAAACCCAGCACGACAAAATCAGGCATATTACAAAATTGGCCCGTATTGAAGAAGATCGTTATGTCTGGCTCGACAGATTTACGATCCGAAACCTTGAACTTCTGAATACGAATAACGAAAATGCCCGTACACTGATTGATGTGATCGACCAGACTATTACTCCTATGGGTTCAAGGTTGATGAAAAGATGGCTGATCCTTCCTCTTAAAGATAAACAACCCATTGAAGAACGACTGAATATGGTTGAATATCTTCTCGAACATCAGGAGTTTGCCAACCTGCTTCAACAAAATATTAAATATATCGGCGACCTGGAACGATTGATATCAAAAGTGGCTGTCGGTAAAATAACTCCGAGAGAAGTCGTTCAATTAAAAAGATCTCTTGATGCCGTTGTTCCTATAAAAAATGAGTGCGCTAAATCCACTGATAATGCTTTAAAAAGAATTGCCGAACAGTTGAATCCTTGTCCCCTTATCGGCGAACGGATAGGAACACAGATCAATCCTGACCCGCCCGCTCTTGCTAACAAAGGAAATGTTATTAATTCAGGTGTTTCCGCAGATCTGGATGAACTGAGAAATCTTGCTTACTCAGGAAAAGATTATTTGCTCCAGATACAGCAAAGAGAAATTGAAAGGACAGGTATTTCTTCTTTAAAAATAGCTTATAATAATGTGTTCGGGTATTATCTGGAGGTTACTAATACACATAAAGACAAAGTTCCATCGGACTGGCAGCGAAAACAAACACTTGTAAATGCCGAAAGATATATTACCGAAGAACTAAAACATTACGAAGAAAAAATACTAGGCGCAGAAGAAAAGATGCTTGAAATAGAAATGCGTATTTTTAATGAGCTGACACTGGCGCTGAACGAATACATTGAACCCATTCAGCTTAATGCATCCCTGATTGCACAACTTGATTGCCTTCTTTCATTTGCCTTAATTGCCCGAAAGAACAACTATAAACGGCCTGAAATCAATGAATCTTATGTAATAGACATTAAAAAAGGACGCCATCCTGTAATCGAACTCCAGCTTCCGGTTGGTGAAGAATATATTTCAAACGATGTTTACCTCGACAATGAAAAACAACAGATATTAATAATCACAGGACCCAATATGTCAGGAAAATCAGCATTTTTGAGGCAAACTGCATTGATTGTGCTAATGGCACAGATCGGGAGTTTTGTTCCTGCAGAGAGCGCTAATATCGGCCTTGTGGATAAAATCTTTACGAGAGTGGGGGCTTCGGATAATATTTCTTCCGGCGAGTCTACTTTTATGGTGGAAATGAATGAAACTGCAAGCATCCTGAATAACATATCCGACAAAAGTCTTATTCTCCTTGATGAAATAGGGCGGGGAACCAGCACTTATGATGGAATTTCCATTGCATGGGCTATTGCAGAGTTTTTACACGAACATCCTCTGTTCAGGGCAAAGACACTTTTTGCAACACATTACCACGAACTGAATGAAATGGCTTCCTCTATGCCGAGAGTTAAGAATTATCATGTTTCTGTAAAAGAAATAAACAACAAGGTGATTTTTCTTCGCAAACTTGTTCCCGGCGGCACGGAACACAGTTTCGGAATTCATGTGGCCAAGATGTCGGGCATGCCATCAAAGGTAATCGACACTGCCAATGAAATTCTCATCCAGCTCGAAAAATCGCATAGCAGCGAAGAGCTTACAAAAAAAGCAAAGGAAATTGCAAAAAAAAATCAACAATTACGCGATTTTCAGCTTAGCTTTATCCAATTAAACGATCCTTTGCTGGAGCAAATTAAACAAGATATTTTAAATACAGATATTGATACCCTTACTCCTGTGGAAGCGCTGATGAAACTGAACGAGATAAAAAAAATTCTCGGTAAATAAAAACGAGGACCTGTACAAAAAAAATATTTTTTTGATATAATTTTTTAAATTATATTTGCACTCCAAATTTATCAGCGGAAATAGCTCAGTTGGTAGAGCACGACCTTGCCAAGGTCGGGGTCGCGGGTTCGAGTCCCGTTTTCCGCTCAATATTTGATGATTTGATGATTTGATGATTTGTTGATTTGTTGATTTAATGATTTGTTGATTTGTTTTGTAATTAGATATGACTTCAGAGGAATTAAAAGAAAGAACAAAACAGCTTGCTTTGAAAGTCATAGATTTGGTTCGGGAATTACCTTCAAACGATGAATATAAGATAATAACAAACCAAGTATTAAGATCATCTTTTTCAACCGGAGCAAATTTAGGGCAGCATGCAGGGGAAAAGGTCTACAGGTGAATTTATTGCCAAATTATGCATTGTAGTTGAGGAAATTGATGAAACAGTTTACTGGTTAGAATTGTTAACAGAAATTCTGCCTCCCAATTTTAAAAACGATAAATTAAAAAATATTTTAAAAGAAGCTGAAGAATTATTATATATATTTTCATCTTCGCGTAAAACAGCAAAAATAAATTAAACAATAATACAATCATTAAATAACGAAATTCTAAATCACCAAATAAAATGCCCAGGTGGTGGAACTGGTAGACACGCAGGACTTAAAATCCTGTGACCATTGCGGTCGTGCGGGTTCAAGTCCCGCCCCGGGTACGGAGAAGCGGTTGTTGAAAAATGACCGCTTTCTTTTTGGTATAACACATTATCTCGTCCACACGTTATCTTGCGGGGGTAAACTCCCGTACCCCCAAGAAGAGGCAGATTTTGACTCGTCCTGAAACATAACCAAATTATCAACAGTTAATCACAATTTAATCCAACTTTAATTTCTTCTTAATTCAATATACTGTTTGTACAAGTACTTTTGACAAATAAAATTTATAAACCAAAAACGCTATGGGAAAAATCGGAACAGACATCTTAAATATAGATGTGAAAAAATTAGTACAAATGCTTAATGAAGCGCTTTGCGAAGAATGGTTCGCTTATTATCAGTATTGGATTGGCGCCCGAATAATGGAAGGTCCAATGAGAAGTGAAATCGAACCCGAATTATTAATTCATGCAAACCAGGAATTGAATCATGCTGTATTGGTTGTTACAAGAATAATACAACTTGGCGGCACACCTGTTTTAAATCCTTCAGACTGGACTAAATTTGCCCGTTGCTCTTATGAAGCGCCTGTTGACCCTTATGTTGAAGTTGTGCTTAATCAGAACTTAAAAGGTGAGCGATGCGCTATTCAGAGATATAAAGAAATTGCTGACTTCACTAACGGTAAGGACCATACAACGCATCAGATGGCAACAACAATTCTTAATGAAGAATCAGAACATGAACAGGATATTGAGGAATGGCTTACCGACATTGCCAGAATGAAAGAGGAATTTAGAAATATACGTTTATAATAATATTTTAATAAAAACTTAAAAAATAAAACTATGAAATTTGAACTACCAAAATTACCTTATGAAATGAATGCGTTAGAACCTTTTATCTCAAAAAGGACTCTTGAGTTTCATTACGGAAAGCATCATCAGACTTATGTTTCCAATCTTAATAATTTGATTTCTGAAACCAAATTTGAGAATGCTGAACTTGAAACAATTATTAAGGAAGCGGAAGGACCTCTTTTTAATAATGCCGCACAAGTATGGAACCACACATTTTATTTTATGAGTTTGAAAAAAAACGAAAAATCTGCACCTCATGGTATTCTTGCTGAAGCGCTACAAAAAAGCTTTGGGACATATGCAGATTTTAAAGACGCTTTTACAAAAGCATCATTGGGTTTATTTGGTTCAGGATGGGTTTGGCTTGTAAAAAATCCGAACGGATTATTAGAGATTATCCAGGAAAGCAATGCAGGTAATCCGCTTCGTAAAGGATTAAAACCAATACTGACATGTGATGTTTGGGAACATGCTTATTACCTCGATTATCAAAACAAACGAGCTGAATACATTAATGCTTTCTGGAGCCTTATTAACTGGGAAGTAATTGAAAAAAGATTTTAATAAAATACGTTCATGTCAAAATACGATACACAGATTTATGCCATCCTACGAATTGTGGCGGGATTTCTTTTTTTATGGCATGGTTCACAGAAACTGTTCGATATCCCCTCCGCTGGGAATGAAATACCGCTATACATTGTGTGGATTGCTGGTCCAATTGAGTTTATTGGCGGCTTCATGATCATGATCGGTCTGTGGACTCGCTGGGCGGCGTTTATAGCCTGTGGCGAGATGGCTTATGCCTATTGGACAGTTCATGCAACAAGTGCCATCTTGCCGATCGTGAACCATGGCGAGACGGCCATTCTTTATTGTTTCATTTTTTTGTTTATTTCAGCCAGGGGCTCAGGTGTGTTCAGCATTGATAATTATATTGAAAAGGAAAAACCAAAACAGTAAAGAGTATAAAAATTAATATTAAGATTTATGGAAAAAATTGAAATCGGTTCTAAAATACCTGAATTTACACTACCTGACCAAAATGGTAAAGAATTCAACGTAAAAGATTTTATCGGAAAGAAAAATCTTGTAATTTATTTTTATCCTAAAGATGATACTCCCGGTTGCACTA
>Ga0247841_10012047_pt1 | contig 11350 bp, 13 predicted proteins | sample LaCruzMarch2015__2_FD_192410 | JGI IMG/M metagenome (GOLD analysis project Ga0247841, IMG submission 192410) | Freshwater microbial communities from meromictic Lake La Cruz, Castile-La Mancha, Spain - LaCruzMarch2015_18m | ecosystem: Environmental > Aquatic > Freshwater > Lake | place: Spain...
TCCTTATCAGGAGAGAGTTTAATATCAACAGCGGATACTTCTGCGTCTTTGTATCCCCTTTCTTTATAATATTCAATGATAAGTTTCTTATCGTCTTCAAACTTGGTCTTATCATATCGTGCGCCGTCCCAGAATTTCCACCAGATTTTTTCCGATGTGTTATCCATTGCCCCGCTAAGTTTTCCGGACGGAATATTCTTATTGCCTTCAAATTGTATTTTTTTTACCGTCAGTTTTCCGCCCTCTTTAATCTTAATCCTTATTCTCGCTTCATTGTTTGCGGAAATCAGCTTATCAACTTTTACTTCGGCGAGAGCGTAACCTTCGGACGTGTAATAGCTTGTGATATTGAATTCCACGTCCTTCAATTTCTGTTCTGAAACAACTTCGCCCGTAACAAGACCTATTTTATCTTTAAGGTCGCTTTCGGAAAAGTTATCCAGTCCAACTATCTCAACTTTTTCGATTCGCGGAAGTTCTTCAACTTCGATTATCAGATAAACATCTCTGCCGAATTTTTTATCAATATAAATCTGTATATTTGAAAATAATCCTAATTTCCAGATTCTCTTAATAGCTTCGCGTGTTTCGTCGGATGGAATTGAAATTTCCTGATTCTCTTTCAAACCTGAATAACTGATAATGGTTCTCGAATCATAAGTCTTATTTCCCTTAACCGAGATGTTCGCGATTTTATATGTAGTCGGACCGTCATCCTGCGCCTGCATCGTAACGGTAGTAAACAGGAGAAAAATTAGTACCGTAATAATTATACTGATATTTATTCCAGGTTTTATACTCATTAATACTTTTTAGCTTTCAAATAATTAAATTTTTGGTAACTGTTCACTTACTAGTCCAAAACGCCTTTCCCTGCTTTGGAATTCTCTTATTGCTTTGTATATCTGTGTTCTTCTGTAATCAGGCCAGAAAACCGGGTCAATGTAAATTTCCGTATAAGCCAGCTGCCATAGCAGAAAATTGCTGATTCTGTATTCTCCGCCCGTTCTAATCAGAAGGTCAGGGTCAGGAATTCCTGACGTTACAAGATAATCATCCATCATTTTTTCGCTTATATCATCGTGTTTAATTTTTCCGGATTCATAATCTTTACACATTTTTTTTACTGCGTTAACTATGTCCCATCTCCCGCTGTAACTTAAGGCGAGATTCAGAGTCATCAGCTTATTATTCTTTGTCTTTTCGATTGCGTCATTAAGTTCTTTATAAACCCTTTCGGGCAGTTTCCCGAGGTTACCGCAGGCAATCAGTTTTACATTATTTCCGTGAAGTCTGTCTGTTTCATCTTTCAAAGCTCTTATTAAAAGTTTCATAAGAATTGTAACTTCAGACTTTGGTCTCTTCCAGTTTTCAGTCGAGAAAGTGTATAACGTCAGGTATTTAACGCCTATTTGTCCGCATACTTCGACAATATCTCTGACGGAATTAACGCCTTCTTTATGCCCGAAAATTCTCGAATTTCCCCTTTGTTTAGCCCATCGCCCGTTCCCATCCATTATTATAGCAATATGAACGGGTATTTCACCGCTTTGTTTCAGTGCATCCTGAATCGCTTTGTCTTTTTTTGCTGGTGTATTCAATTAAATTAAAGTTTTCTTTCTATTTCCCAATACCCGATACCCGATACCCAATACTTGATACCCAATACCCAATACCCAATACTTGATATCTATCCAAGTTTCATAGATTCACGGACTTCTTTCATCGTGTTTTCCGCAATAACCCTTGCTTTTTTCTCTCCCTCAATAAGAATTTCCAGTACATGATTCTTTTTATTCTCCAATATGAGGCGCTTTTCCCTTACCGGTAAAAAGTAATCACTTATTTTTGAAGCAACATTCATTTTACAATCAAAACAGCCTAAAGTTCCGGATGCGCATCCATCCCGGATCTGCGACAGCTCCGGTTCATTGAATTTCTTGTGATAAGTATATACAAGACAGATATCCGGATTGCCTTTATCGCCCTTTCGAAGTTTATTCGGGTCAGTATATGCTTTCTTTATTTTAGCCTTAATATTACACTCATTATCGGAAATTAGAATAGTATTATCAAGAGATTTGCTCATCTTTGCTTTACCGTCAAGTCCCGGCAAACGGGCGAATTTTGTTATCATAGGCTCGGGTACGGGGAATATTGATTTTCCGTTAATTCCGGTATATCTTTCATTAAAAACTCCTGCAATTTGCCTCGTTATTTCGACATGCGGGACCTGATCTTCACCGACCGGTACTAATTCACCTTTATAAAGAAGAATATCCGCCGCCTGCAGAACCGGATATCCGAGATGTCCGTAAGTAACGGATTGCAGGTTCATATCCCTTATCTGTTCTTTCAATGTCGGATTTTTCTCGAGCCTCGCTTTTGTTATCAGCATCGAGAGTATAAGGAATAACTCTGTATGCTGTTTAATCTGAGATTGTCTGAATACCGGCGATTTATCCGGGTTGATACCGCAGGCAATCCAATCTATTGCCATTTCAACAGAATCCTCGAAAACCATGCTTGTATCAAGACTTGTCGTCAGAGTATGATAATCCGCAATCAGATGATAATTTAAATATTCTCCCTGCAAAGCGACCCAGTTCTCGAGAGCGCCTGTAAAATGACCGATGTGAAGCTTCCCCGTAGGTCTCATCCCCGATAATATAATCTTCTTATTCAACTATTTTTTAACTTTTACTGTTTCCTGCATACCGTTTACCAATTACCAAATACCAATTACCAATTACTAAATACCACATACCCAATACCCAATACCAAATACCATCTACCCAATACCACATACCCAATACCCAATACCTACTCCGTGCTGTCTATTTCAATTTTATATATTTTCTCGCCTTCTTTTGTCATTCCGTACTTCTCCCTTGCAATTTTCTCAAACTTAAAAAAAGTATTTGTATCTGAATTATTTAACTCTTCAATTATTCTTTTCAGACTGTCATTTTTCTTTTGTTCATTAAGCAGCTGATTTTCGAATTTCTTCATATCCGATTGCAATTTAAACTTTGTCAGCAATCCCTTGCTTCCTAAAACAGCTAAGAAAAGATGAGCGACAATAACAATAATAAATAAAAATAAAAGTTTGTTGTATTTAATAAACCTGAAAAGTTTTTTTGCAAAACTCACTTCATTATCTTTATCAAATCGCATCTTGCTTCCCCATGGAAAAATCAGTAATTTTTTGGATAAGCTCGTTGAACCCTATATTTACCGCATTTGCCGCTTTAGGAACAAGGGATAATTCCGTCATACCGGGTAACGTATTCACTTCAAGGCAATAAAGTTTTTCATCATCCGACAGCAGAAAATCAACCCGTGAATAAACCGAGCACTCGAGAGAATTATGGGCATTAACTGCTGTATTCATAGCTTCCTTAGCCGTATCACCGCTTATTACTGCAGGGCATATATAATCAGTTTTGCCCTTAGTGTACTTATGTTCATAATCGTAAAAGCCCTCTTTCGGTATAATTTCAATAACCGGTAATGCCTGTGAGCCGAGAATTGCGACCGTTATTTCCCTTCCTTTTATATATTTTTCGACCAGTACTTTATCCGAATACCTGAAAGCTTTATTAATTGCTTCTTCTAATTCCGAAATTTCCTTAACTATCGTCAGACCAACTGTACTGCCCTCGTCATTGGGCTTCACTACACAGGGAATTCCGATTTTATTATGTATTATGTTTAATTCTGAATTCTTTTCATCCCGCTTATTTTTATACAGCGTTACCCATTCAGGAGTTTTTATACCGTTTAACAGGAACATAGACTTCGAAAAATGTTTATCCATAGCTATAACCGAGGCAGCCACACCTGAACCTGTATAAGGAATACCTCTTAATTCAAGTAAAGTCTGTATTTTTCCGTCTTCGCCGAATTTACCATGAAGACCGTTAAATGCAATATCTATACCTTCAAAAAGTGATGAAGAAACGCATTCCGTATATTTCACCGAAGCTTCCTTTTGCAGTTTTCTCAGCTTTTCAAGAGAAGGATAATCTTTTGATATAATATCTTTGAAAATCACATCTTCTTCTGTCATCTCACTCCCGTACATCGGATCTATAACTCTTACCTTATGTCCGTTTTCTCTCAGGGCTTTCAATATACACCTGCCCGAATTTAATGAAACATCCCTTTCAGCCGATATTCCTCCTGTTATTAACGCAATATACATTCTATTCTGATATAACACTTAATATAATCATTTAAAAACTGTATTTAAATATTGAATTTTTTCTTACTCTCTATTGTCTTAACACTTAACACTTAACACTTAACACTTAACACTTAACACTGCCTATTGCCTTTTATTAAAATCTGAAAAGCAGTAGTTTCAACTTTCAGAATTATATTAATTTTGCTCTAAAAAGTTATCTATAAAGCAGACCTTCATATTCATACTTGCTGTTCAGACGGTAAACATAACCCTGAGGCGATATTAGCTCTTGCAGTTAAAGAAAATATTTCCTGCATCAGCATTACCGACCATGACAGCGTCTCCGGAGCAATTATAGCGGGAGAATTCAATGGTTATAAGGGAATCGAGGTTATCCCCGGTATTGAATTAAGCGCAGATTATAACGGCAAGGAAGTTCACATCCTCGGTTATTATATTGACCTCAGGAACAAATCTATTTCCGAACATGCTGATTCAATGAAAAATTTGAGGCTGATCAGGATTGGACTTATGATTGATAAACTTGAAGAATTGTATGTAAAAATTGACAAAGACGAATTCTTCGGAAAATATTCCGGTACGAATTCGATTGGCAGGCCGCATCTTGCACAGGAATTGGTTGCACACGGTTTTGCTGATGATTTTAAAACAGCATTTATGAAATATTTAGGTGATTATAAGCCGGCTTATGTTAAAAAAGACAACCCTGATTTTAAGCTTGTACTGAATCTCATCAAGTCAGCCGGAGGAGTCGCGATAATTGCTCATCCGGGAAAATACATTAAACATAGTGTTTTGCAGGATTTTATCGGTTCAGGTATTGACGGTCTTGAAGTTGTTCACCCTTCACATAAACTGAACGATTCCAAATATTTTTCCGGAGTTTGTCAGAGTCATAATCTTTTAACATCGGGAGGTTCTGATTTTCACGGTTATTTGGATGCAGATTATACAAATATGGGTAATTATTTTGTATCTGAAAGCTGCGTGAAAGCGATAGAAAATTTACATTCAACAAATATTAAAAATCAGGATAAATGAAAATTATTCAGGGTAATGCAGATACAGCGGGTGCAAAAATTGCGATAATTGCCAGCAGATTCAACCCGGAGATTACGGATAATCTTATTACCGGAGCACTTACTGCTTTGAAGACAAAAGGTGTCTCAGAAGATGACATCACTTTAATTAAGGTACCCGGGGCTTTTGAAATCCCGGCAGTCCTTGAGAAAATTTGCAAAGATAATAATAAGTATGTATTTGACGGAATTCTTACTATCGGTTGTGTTATAAAGGGCGAAACTGCGCATTTTGAGTATATATCCTCTGCCGTTTCCGGTAATATCTGTACAATTTCTTCGAAATACGGAATCCCGACAGGATTTTGTGTCCTTACATGTTATAATGACGCTCAGGCAGAAGAAAGAAGCCGTGTCAATCCGGCAACGGCTGAAAATAATAAAGGTTATGAATCTGCGCTGGCAGTTTTGGAAATGATTAACCTTTTAAAAAAAATCTAATACCTTTGTTGTTTCTCAATGTTCCCGGTGTTTTTTTGTGACTACTCACCACAGAGAGGCATAAAAAAGTTCTTTCTTTAATTCGTGTAATTAGAGCTAGTTCGTGTTAATTCGTGTCCAAAACTTGTTCTGATTTCAGTCTTAAACGGCGCTTCTTATAACAGCCATCATTTCATTATGTATCTTTCCGTTTGAAGCTAAAATTTCCTTTTTGTAAACCGAATATTCTTCTCCTTTGAAATCAGTCACAACTCCTCCTGCTTCTTTTATTATCAGGAATCCGGCGGCTACATCCCATGCATTCAGATTATATTCCCAGAACCCGTCGAATCTTCCGCATGCCGTCCAGCAAATATCAAGAGCGGCAGAGCCGAGCCTCCGAATAGGAATATCCTGTAAAAGAAAATTCGCAAATACGCCTACGGGATTATTCGGATTTTTACTCGTGTTATAAGGAAACCCGGTTACAAGCAGAGATTTATTAAAGTTCGATTCCTCTGATACCGAAATAGCTTTATCGTTAAGAAAAGCTCCCTGTCCTTTTTCTGCGAAAAACAGTTCGCCTGACATCGGATTATAAACGGCTCCCATAACAATCTCTTTATTCTTTTCAATTCCTATTGAAACACAGCACAAAGGAATTGCATGCGCATAGTTAATCGTCCCGTCAATCGGGTCAATTATCCATTTCATTCCGGAGTCTGAATCAATCGCTCCTATTTCTTCGGACAGTATGCTGTGACCGGGAAAATCTCTTTTAATTATCTGAATAATTGCATCCTCCGATTTTTTATCAACCTCAGTCACAAGATTCGAAACCGAATCTTTACTTTCAATTCTGAAAGTGCCGCCGAAATTTTCAAGTATGATTTTTCCGGATTCATAAATTGCTTTTAATAAAGTATTTTTCATTTTCAGTCGTCTATAATTAATTCAAGTTCGTCGTAACCGAGTTCAATATTCACGGGAAGAGTTTTATTAACCTCATCGTGCAGAAGGTCATGTGTAATATGCGTGAAATAAGTTTTCTTTGCGTTGATATTAATCGCCGTTGCTACAGCCTGTTCAACGTTAAAGTGGGTTGGGTGCGGCGCCTGCCTGAGCGCGTTCAGAACAAGAACATCAAGTCCGTGCAGTTTCCCGAATTCTTTTTCGGGAATAAAACTGCAGTCTGTTATGTAAGCAAAATTACCTATCCTGTATCCGAAAATCTTTATCCGTCCGTGATAAACTTCAATCGGAATTACTTCGCAGAACTCTTTTTCCGATGAGTCCTTTTCTTTTATCCTGAACGGTAAATTTTCCAAGTAGTTGAAATTCATTAATGGTACTGCCATATATCTGATGAGTTTTTCATCTAATGCGTAGCGAAATGTTAATTTAATCTCATCCAATGTCATCTTGTTGCCGAAAATATCCACAAATTTGTTGTACTTCTGGTTGATTTGTCTCAGGTCATCAAGACCGAATATATGGTCAACATGATGATGAGTGAAAAGTATTGCGTCGAGGTCGGTTACATTGCTCCTTAACATTTGCTGTCTGAAATCTATTGATGTGTCAATGAGTATCTTTAGACCGTTTACTTCAATATATGCGGAAGTTCTTAATCTCTTATCTTTTGTGTTTTGCGAAATGCATGTATCGCATGTACATCCGATTATTGGGACTCCCTGAGACGTTCCTGAACCTAATAATATTATTCTCATCAGATTAATGTATTTGGGCTTTCTTTGTCAATAATATCTCTAATCTCAGGTTTAACAAATATATTCTCGGTTCCGAGCAAAGCGAGATTCCGTGCAAGAAAGCTGATTTTCTTAGAGGGTTCAATATTCCTGTTTAAAAGAAACAGCTTTTGCTCTTTTAAAAGACAAAAACCGCCTTTAAACAACCCTTTCTCCGTCCTTACGGAATACCCTATTCCGGAAAACACTTCGATAAGTTCATGTATAATTATTTCCTGTTTCTCGGATGCAGTCTTATTTTGTGATTTTTTAATTACTTTGCTCATCTCTCAGAATTAGTATCATCTTCTTCATGCATAAAGTATTTATACGAATACTCTTCATCTCTTTTCTTTTTCTCCTGTTCAAGCTGTTCTGTTGTTTTCTTCAGAGGCTGATATACCGAAATAAATATTATCGAGTAATAACTGAGTGTGGCAATCCACGGCACCCCTTTCAGGAATCCGATTCTTTCACCGAATATACGGAGGAGTCCGTCGTGATTCGGCGGGTTTTGCAGAAAGAGAAGATAAAATTTCAAATCAAGATATGAAGTGTAAATTTCCACCGGCACGAATACGAAAAATAAAATCGAGCACATAAGAAGCCATGGATTTTCTTTGAGATTGAGTTTGCAGTTCTTTAAAAAGAAAATTGCCGATACAAAGGTAACCGCATAAGCAATAATGATGACTAAGGAAGTATATGAAAGCATCCTGAAAATCCAGTTCTCTTCATCCGGCGGGATGCTGGTTCTGAAACTGAATTCATCGTAGTTTAACAGGTCATTCCCGATAAGTCCCCTGACGTTTATTGCTCCGAGATATACGGCTCCGGCAAGAATCAGTAAAGAAAGCCAGAATTTGGCGCTTTTATTCAGCATCGTGTATTTTTATTAGTAAAGCTAAAATTATTTAATTGATACGAGAAATTCAATTTAGTAATTTTTAAATCTTTTAGCAAAAATTTTTGTTGATATATTTTTAAGAAACTGTTTTGGGTTTATTATTTTATTCATTATCTGCATTTTGCTTTAAATTTAACGAAAGGGAGCCCTGTTTTGACTGAACAGAGAATTAACGATGTTTTAAGCAATATTCTAAGCAATATAAAAGAGCCGTTATTAAATAAAGATTTTATTTCATTAGGATTCCTTAAGGGAGTTACTCTTAAAGGAAATAAACTGAAAATATTTCTTGGAATTACGGATACTGAGTACAAAGATTTCCCCGGACTGAAGAATCTCATAGCAGGGAAAATTATGGAAGAGATTCCCGAAATTGAGAAAGTTGAAGTTGACTTTATGCTTGGTATTGTGAATCACGATAATAAGCAAAAGGAAGCGGTGCTTCCCGGGGTTAAGAATACGATAGCCGTAGCCTCAGGAAAAGGCGGAGTCGGTAAATCAACTGTAGCCGTAAATTTGGCAGCAGCACTGACTCTTGAAGGAGCAAAAGTAGGCTTGATTGATGCTGATATCTACGGACCCTCAATACCGTTGATGCTCGGAATTAATGAGAGACCCGGGGTTTTAAACTCAAACGGAAAAAATAAAATGCTGCCCGTTGAGCAATACGGAATTAAACTCATGTCCATAGGTTTCCTTATAGAAGAAAAAACTGCCGTTGTATGGCGCGGACCGATGGCATCAAGCGCATTAAAACAATTTATGACGGAAGTTGTGTGGGGTGACCTGGATTTCCTGTTCTTTGATATGCCTCCCGGCACGGGCGATATACAGCTTACTCTCAGCCAGACAATTCCTCTGACGGGTTCTGTTGTTGTTACTACTCCGCAGGAAATTTCACTGGCAGATGCAAGGAAAGGACATGTGATGTTCGAAAAAGTTAACGTGCCGAATCTCGGATTTATTGAAAACATGAGCTATTATTTACAATCCGACGGAACGCGGGAGTATATTTTCGGACAGGGCGGCGGAAAGAAAATCAGTGATGAATTCGGCGTAAATTTACTCGGAGAAATTCCGATTGATACCGAAGTGAGAATATCCGGAGATACGGGAAAGCCTGTTGTAATAAGCAAACCTGATTCCGAAGTCAGCCTTAAATTCAGGCAAATTGCTAAAAATTTGATTTTAGAAGTGAACAGGAAGAATATAGAGCCTTCGAAATCACACGGGCTTGAAATTATAATCTGAACTATTATTAAAGCTGAATAACAATATGGCATCGGCAACAATTGAACAAATAAACGAAGTTTTAGACCAGATTCGTCCGCATCTGCGTGTTGACGGCGGAGATGTTGAAGTCATCAGTATTAATACGGATAATACCGTAAGTGTCAGGCTGCTCGGCGCTTGTAATTGCTGTCCTTTGAATCTGATGACATTAAGAGCGGGAATAGAGCGAGTTATTATGAATAAGTTTCCCGAAATTGTAAGGGTTGAATCGGTTACTTAATGAGGCTCTCTGCGCTTTTCAGGTTTTCAGGTTTTCCTAAATCAAGAAATTTACAGTTACCTGTATCAATACCTTTGATTAAACAGCCCTTTTCGGACAATCCGAGATAAAGGTCAATTATATCGGAATACTTTTTTGATAATCCTTTGCTGAAAATTTCGTTTGATATAACGTGAATACCGTTAAAACCGTAACTTAATTTATTACTTCCGTCCGTAGTCCTTTTTATTAACATCATATCATCGTCAAACAGCAGGTATCTGCTTGTATTTCTTTTCTGAACGGTTACTAAAGCCAGAGGATTAAGTTTTTGAAAAGAATTTACTGCATTCAAAATATTATAATCCGTGTAAACATCAACATTTATAACGCTAAAAAATTTATCGCCTGAGAGTAATTCCTCCGCATTCATAATACCTCCGCCGGTCCCTAAAATTGTATCTTCAACAATAACATTAACATTTAATCCGAAATCATTATCCCTGAAATAATCAATTATTTTCCGGTGATGATGATGTGCGTTAATAACAATACCGGTGAAACCGGCTTTCCGCAGTCTCTCAATCTGGTATGATATTATCGTGCCGTTCCTGAAAGGCACAAGAGCCTTGGGAATATTATCCGTTAGTGGTTTTAACCTCGTGCCGAATCCTGCGGCGAGTATCATTGCTTTCATACCGTAATTTAATAAAAGCATACCGAAAAATATACAAACAATTTTTTAATACATAAATTGTTATATTTTTTGTTAATAATAATTAATCTAATTTTGTCTGATTATAATTAACTGTAAATGCTTACAAGACTAAATAAGGGAAAAGATATTTTAACGAAAGAAATTACAGACATTGACTATGCGGCTGAAATAGACCGCCTGAGGAAAGAAATGAACGCCGTTATTCTCGCTCATTATTACCAGGAGCCTGAAATACAGGATACAGCCGATTACATCGGCGACAGTCTTCAGCTCGCCCGTGCGGCGGAAAAGACAAATGCCGATGTCATTGTTTTCGCCGGTGTTCATTTTATGGCTGAAACCGCTAAAATTATCAATCCGGATAAGCTCGTGCTTATTCCCGATATGAATGCGGGGTGTTCGCTGGCAGAAGGATGTCCCGCTCCGCTTTTGCAAAAATTCAAAGATAAACATCCGGGTCATATTCTCATTAGCTATATTAATTGCTCGGCGGAAGTGAAAGCAATATCCGATATAATATGCACATCCTCAAACGCCGGGAAGATAGTCGGTCAGATTCCCCCGGATACGAAAATTATATTTGCTCCGGATAAAAACCTCGGCAGATACCTGATTAAGAAAACGGGCAGGGATATGGTGCTCTGGCAGGGAGCTTGCATCGTTCATGAAACTTTCAGCAGTAAAAAAATATTACAGCTTAAACTTGAATACCCGGGGGCGAAAATTATAGCCCATCCCGAGTGTGAAGAATCAATTCTGGATAATGCCGACTTCGT
>Ga0247841_10012049_pt1 | contig 11349 bp, 10 predicted proteins | sample LaCruzMarch2015__2_FD_192410 | JGI IMG/M metagenome (GOLD analysis project Ga0247841, IMG submission 192410) | Freshwater microbial communities from meromictic Lake La Cruz, Castile-La Mancha, Spain - LaCruzMarch2015_18m | ecosystem: Environmental > Aquatic > Freshwater > Lake | place: Spain...
AAAAATGGGTTGTTTGTTTGATTAGTTGTGCAATAAGCAAGGTAAATAACCAGTAATTTACGAACAATAATAGGAGGAATAAAATATGTGGATTGCAAGGCTCAAAAATGGTTTAGAAGCCACAGAAATGACCCATATGTGGAAGGATGTGAAAAACGACATATCTACCCTGTCCTATGTTTATAATGGCACCAAGATTGACCTACCCCCTTTAAACGGCAGGATTAAGGGGTATATCCAGTATAAAAGTGGTTCTGCTTCCCTGCTTGGTGGGGTAGTTGATGTTGATAGCCAAACTGTGGGTTTTATTCTGGAAAATGGCGTAAAAGTGTTATTAAGGTTTTATCTTAAAACCAACAAAATTGAGACAATAATAGAGTAGGGACAATAAAAATGTGGCTTTTTTCCCAACCAACATCCAATAGAACAGACGGTATATTTTTGGAATTTCTACAACTTCCATATACTGGCGACACCACAGTAGAGATATACAGAAGCACATACCCATCTACCACACCAATTCTCCTTGCAGTTGTTTCCAATTCTGTAGACGGGAACACATATCTTGATACTAATGTGGTCGCAAACATTAACTACTGTTATTGGTTCAAGGGAATGCCAAGTGGGGAAACGAGTGACCGAGTTTGTGGCGGAATAAGATTAGAAGAATCTTCGTCTAATGCCCCGAATACTTCTTCTCTTTCTTCTATACGAGATTCTTCAACTTCTTCATCTTCCTTCGGTGACGCTACTGATTTGCTGTATTTTGTGGACAAACTTGGTGACTTGTACATACTTCGTGGAGATGAACATAGTGCTAAATCTTCTTTGGTTTTTAGGTCATTCAGCCCGATCACCAATGTTCCTATGGGGTTGGCTATGTCATATTTTCCAATGGACGAATCGTCATCTTCCACGGAAATTTTAAGTTCTTCCTCTAGTTCCTTTAGTTCGGTAAGTTCTACTACTGGCACTTCCAGCTCCAGCAGTCCCAAGCAGTCGTCTTCGTCGTCTACTTCAGAGTCGTCTTCTTCGCCGTCATCTTCTCGTAGCTCCGAGAGTACTATGAGCTACGACCACAACGTCTACATCCTGCGCAAGAAGAACAGCACGACAGCGAATCTGGCGATCCACGACTTGGGTGGCTACCTGAAAGGAAGTATAGATTTTTCATCAGCCGTCAACTTTTTGGGTATGGCTGTCTGGCCAGGAAACAACAACCTGCTGGTGGCTATATCAGAAAACACAATCCATATGTTATATATCTCGTCGGGTCAGATCGGGATGTATTCAATGGAGTCTCCTGTAGCTTTGACCTATGGTATTTGTTGCAAGGACGTGGTTGACGAAAACACCGCCGAATTTTTCGTAAGGCGTAAGGACGAAAAGGAGATAGTGTTGATTCAAATAAACAAAAAGGATAAAAGCTGTTCAGTTGTCAACCAATATGCCTGCCAGCTTTCTAAATGGCAAAGATTGGGCGGGATAGCTTGCAATCTTGGTACTTATGGGCTGATTGGTGAAATGAGTGTTATTTATCATATTATGGAAGAGAGTAAGGGGTATTCTCATCTATCCAAGACTATAATTCTTAATGGGATACCAACATTGTCTTTTGTTTCTGCAATGCCATTTACTGTTTATGATTGTTGCGTTCCTGTATTGGGTTCAACATCAACTTCTTTAATAGAATCAGTAAAAAGCCCTACATTGACATTCAGAAGGTATGACATAAATGGTATTTTTATTGAAAAATTTAATTCTTTGTTCTTAGGGAATATGCAACCAGGAGTTAAGTCTGCAATTACTGTCATAAATGTATTGGCAGAAGGATTGTCTTCTATGAGCAACTTAAAGATTGGAATTATTGAAAACGGGGTTGCTAATGCGGATGTAAACAATACGGTTTTGTATGGGGTAACCGAAACAATAAACCCATCATTTATTCCTGTAAAATACTTCGCTGGGGTTAATACAGACAGTACTGCGGACAATATTAACAATGTAGAAGTTGGAATGAAAACGATTGGAAAAGCTATAGAATCAAAATATTTGTATCTTCAAATAAATGTTCCCGCAAAATATATGAGTCGGGGATGGTTGGTGTTTAGACTCTTTTTTGACTACGAATAATTAGCTATTATAAAGGATTATTGTATAATAGTAATGAATAATATAGCGGTAATCAATGATGCTAGAACACCATTGAAACAGGTGGAGTTATCTACCTGCTGTCCCGCTAAATAAGGAGTTATGTCTTATGAGTAAACAATTAATTAACCAAGAATCTACCAAGGTTTGTTCTAAATGTAAAGAAGAAAAACCTTTGGGTGAGTTTTATAAACACAAATGTAAAAAAAATGGATTGCATAGTGAATGTAAGATTTGTTGTAATCAAAGTAACAAACAACATCGCTTCAAACATAAGGATGAAATTAATTTAAGATATAAAAAGTATCAGTTAGAAAATATTATTAACACTAAAAATTGTTGTAATTGCAAAATTAAAAAGGGCATTGCTGAATTTAGCAAAGATAAATCTACTAAAGATGGTTTAAGGCACAAATGTAAAAAATGTCAAAAGGAACATAGAGATAGAAATAAAGAAAAATTATTTCAAGAAAATATAAAATATCAATTAGAAAATCAAATGAGTGAAAAAGTCTGTTCTCTATGTGGAGTGAAAAAAAATATTGCCGAATTTAATAAAAATAAAATATCAAAAGATGGTTTTAAACCACAATGTAGAACTTGTACAAAACAGCACAATATAGACCATAAAGATGAAATTTCCTTGAAGGGCAAACAATATTATCTAAAAAATAAAGAAAAAATTATAACAAGAGTTAAAAAATACACTTCAGAACACATAAATGATAAAAAGATATACAGTAAACAATGGTATTTGGAACATAAGGAAGAAGAAAAATTAAAGCATAAAAGATATTATAAAAAATATTATTTAGAGCATAAAGAAGAAATTTTGTTAAAAAGCAAACAACATCATTTGAAAAACAAAGAAAAAATTAGCATAAAAAATAAAACCCATTATTTAAAAGACAAAGAAAAAATTAGTATGGGGTGCAAAAAACGCTATTCGGAATTTAGTTCTGAACGAAAAACAGAAATATTTCTTCGTCAAAATAAAAATAGAAAACAAAAATATAAAACAGATATGTATTTTAGAACATCTTGTTTGTGTCGTTCAATGGTTACTACTGTATTAAATGGCAAACCAAAAAACGCCCACACTATGCAATATTTTATGTGTTCGCATAAAGAATTTATGGATTATATAGAAAGTCTATGGTTGCCAGGAATGACTTGGAATAACCGAGGTAATGGAACTGGTAAATGGAATATAGATCATATTATACCTGTATCTTTCTTTAATGTGTCAGACGAAGTAGAAAAGTATATGTGCTGTAGATGGCAAAACCTTCAACCCTTATGGTGGGAAGACAATATGAAAAAGAGTGATGAAGTTGTTCTTAACACATAAAATTCCCCTAAATAAAACAATCAGTTTAATCACATCGTCTCTTTTTTTAAATGTTTTCCTTCTTTTTTTGCAGAATAATATATAATATTATATGAAGATTAACCAAAACATACAATTTAATGGCGACGAACAAGAAGTGATGGCGATTATTAGGGAAGTTGTCGCCAAATATACACCTTCTACCAAGGCTTATCTTGTGGGCGGAATCATTAGGGACAAACTGATAGGAGTTGAATCTAATGACATAGACATAATGTTATCAAATATGTCTGGAGAAGATTTTGCCAGATTAGTTACTAAACATTTGGGGGTTAAGGATGCCCACGCAATAAAAGCCAACCCTGAAAAAAGCAAATTTATTTCCACGGCAAAAGCATACATTCCATTGTCTTCTGGAAAAATACAAGAGATAGATTTTGCCCAAGCTAGGATGGATGTTTATGACGGCAAAAGCAGGATACCTGTTTTAAAACCAGCTACTCCTGAAGAAGATGCCAGCAGGCGTGATTTGACAATTAATTCAATTTTTTATGATATTTTGAGTGAAAAAATAGTTGATTTTACTGGTATGGGAATTAGTGACTTACAGAATGAAATTATTAGAACCCCCCAAGACCCACTAAAAACTTTTATGGATGACCCTCTTCGTATAATACGTGTTATTAGATTTTCTGCCAAATACAATTTCAAAATAGATCTCCAGACTTATGTAGCAATGTTAGATGCCAGAATAAGGGATGAAATAAAAAACAAGGTGTCTAAAGAGCGGATAGGAGAAGAACTTAAAAAGACGCTTTCAAACCCTAATGCAGAATATGCAATTGCCCTATTAAAGAATACTGGTCTGTTGGAAGATGTGCTGTCCGAATCATTAAAAGGCACAGAATACGAAGGTAAACTGCACCCAAAATTAGAAATGGATCAAAACAGTTCCTACCATATGCTGAATCTTTGGGAACACACTATGGAAGTGGTCAAAAATGTTATTGGCAAATATAAGGATTTTGATGGCGAGAGAAAAGTGATAATGACATTGGCTGCTCTCTTTCACGACTTGGGAAAACTCTGTCTAGATATACACAAAACAACAGAAACAGGACAAACTAGTTATCATGGACACGAAGACGAAAGTGCCAAACTTGTTCCTTATATATTAAAGTATCTAAAAATGGAACCATATATCAAAGAAGTTTCGGAATTGGTTAGATCTCATATGCAACTTCATCATAGAGAAAGGGATGGGGCTGGGTTAAGAAGTCTTAGAAGATTTATTAGACTTTGCGGGGAAAAATCTTTAAACTGGCTGGATGTTTTTAATTTAACTGTTGCCGATGCTTACGCCAAGGACAGGTCTGTGGATGAAGAAACTGTTAGAGACTATCAGGAGCTGGAAAAGAAGTTGCAAGAAGCATTGTCTTCCATTGGGCAACTGCAAGATCCGTCCAAAAAGAAAGTCGATCCTATTTTAGATGGCCATGAAATAATGCAGGCTTTCAACAACAATAAACCAGGGGCTTGGATTAAGACGGTAATGAATTGGTTACTTGATTTACAGGATCAGGAACCAAATATAACAAAAGAAGATGCTAGTAAAAGAATGATTGATAATTTTCCTGAATTTGTAAAGAAAATAATAACGGCTTCAAAATGTTCAAAAATATTAATTGATTCAACTATAGACAAAATAAACAAAACTATAAAAGATAAGCCAATAGAAGCAGTTTCTTTGGCAAAAGATTTGATGGGCAAATACGATGACGACGACGAAGTGGTATTGTTGTGCTTAAAAACCGCAATCAAAGCAAAAAAGACAGATAGCAAGTCGTTAATAGGTAGTGATTTAGTCAATATTGGCAGAAAAATAGCCAAGAAGAATTTTTTAGTTCCCGAAATTATTTTAAACTATGTAATTGCCTTAATATTAAGTGGACAAGAAATGAGAGAAGAAGATAAGAAGCTTTTATTAAGGGCGAACAAAATGGATTCTAAAGAAGCAAGAAAAATGATAAAAGATATTTGGGGTTTAGTTGAGAATAATAACAAGAACATATTGGCAAAAATTTTGAGTTAATAATAGGGAAGTTATGAGAAAAAGGTCAAGACAAATTTTAATAGAGTTGTTTAGTAAATACGAAATTGGAGTTGAAATAGGTGTAGACAAGGGTAGTTTTTCGTTTGACATTTTAGAGTTGCCCAATATAAAAGTTCTTTATGGTATTGATCCGTGGATGGATGAGAAAGGAAATTTTGTTAAAAAAGTATATGACGAGTGCATTGATAGGCTAAAGGTGTATGGAGATAGGAGCAAAATAATAATAAAAAAAAGCATTGATGCCTCAAGAGATTTTGTGGATGACTCTCTGGATTTTGTCTATATAGATGGTGATCATTCTTATAATGGTTGTAAGACGGACCTGAATGTGTGGACTCCAAAAGTAAAAATAGGAGGAATTGTTTCGGGACACGATTATAAAAATGTGGGTAAGGCGATGTGTCTGGGATATGGTAGCGAAACAATCAGATGCAAGGTTAAGACTGCTGTAAACGAATTTGTTAAAAATAATAATTATAATTTAAGTGTTTTAAGTGGGCAAGGCAACAACTGGTATTTTATAAAAGAACATTAAAATGAAAATAATAAAAATAGCAGAAGAAAATTCGGAAAGCCTATGGGATAAAGACTTAACATTTGTCTATAATGCAGTTTTTGCTACACAAGACGAATGGGCTAAAAAAAGTGCAGTTTTCAATAAAATACTGCAGAGTGAAATTAAAGCCGATCCCAAGGAAAGATACGAGTCCACCAATAATCCAAAAGCTAAAACAAGAAATGCGTTAATAATAAGAAGCATTTACAAAACTCAAGAAGAATGGGAAAAAGACTTGCTAACCAATCCATATTACGAAATAACAAAATGAAAATAATTAAAATAACCCAGCGGGGAATTACTCTAGAAATGGTTAGAGATACTTTTTGCTCTCCAGAAATACTAACGGAAGTCTTGAGAATGGGAAAGAATGATGCTGTTTCTCGCTATGCTGCTGCCAATCTTAACTGCCCTCCCGAAGTATTGGCCGAAGTGTTGAGAAGAGGAAAGAATGATTTGGTTTCTAGTGATGTTGCCCAAAATCCCAATTGCCCAGTAGAAGCGGTGATAAAATGGAAAAAAGAAATGGGGCAAATCCCAATATGAAAATAATTAAAGCAGACAAAGAAATACCTGTAGATAAAGAAGATTTGATTCATCTAATCAACTCTATCCTTCTTTATTATAATGACCACAAAGAAGAAATGGATAAGGAATTAAAAAAATCAATTGAGTCTTTACCATCAGAATATATGCTTGAAAATAAGGCATCAGATGTAGAAATCCATATGTTGTATAAAATTATCAGGGATATTTGGAAAAGAATAACAGGTCAAGAACTAGATGATGTTAAACTTCCAGAAAATGAAGATGATAAAAGGTTGCTGTCTGGAAATTATTGGATGTTGCCTGGATCAATACTGCTTGCGGGATTCAACCATTTTTCTATTGCAAAGAAACACAAGGGATTATTTTGCTCCGTTCTTGGACTAAATCCTTGGACATTTGAAACATTTATTGTTAGTGATCCAAATAAACTTATTTTATATATTATATCTAATGGTGGCATAAGAATGAATGTGGACAAAGACAATAGTATAGTTATTTGCCAAACTAATGAAGAATCGTTTCCGTGGGTGAGGAATAAACTAATGAAGATGTATCACCAAACCAAAGTAGCCAAGATTATTGATTTAAAAGCGGAATATCAAGGTTGGAAAAGTGGAGTCAATATGGTTATTAATAGTAAGAAAACTGATGGTTATGACAAAAAAACTGTATAATGATGTTTTAAAGAAGGAGTAATTATGAACTTAAATATATCTTGTTCTGCTACAATTAGTAAAAAACTTGCTAAAATATGCCAAGACAACCCTTTGTTTCTCTATATTCAACCACTTGATAGTGGCAAATTAGTTGCTAGACTAAAGATAAGTTGTTCAGATGAAGTTAAAATTGAAGATATTAAAAAAATTGAAGATGTTAGCATAATGTTGGAAATTAACGATATTACAGAAGATGTTAAAGATTTGGGTAAGGAAACCCCCATTCAAAACCTATACACTTCTGCCGAAAATATAGAAAACAGCAAACTGGCGATAACAAACCCAAATTCCGAAATAAAAAAATACAAAAATACTGAAAAAGTTGAAGCTCAAAAAGAACAAGTGTTTTCCAAGAAGGAAACCATTGGTAAAAATTTCATAGCGGATTATGGCGATTTAAAAAAGATTCTCGCTGCCATCAAGGACATTGATATGCCAATTCCCCAAGTGCCACCAAACAAAAAATTGAGTAGAGGAGAAGCCATTGAGTTTGGAAAAGTTATGCAATCTGTTCCTAGGTTGCCAGTAGGAGTGTATATTAGCAACGAAACAAAGGGCAGACTTTGCATAGACGACTTGGATTTGGTTTTAAATGTCAATGAAATAAATGACCTTTCTTCTATGCCTGCTCAAAAAATAAAAAACAGTCGTCAGTTGAAGCTTTCCTGCGAAGGCGGTCTTGTTAAGTTCAGAAGCAAGGGAGAATATAATGAATGGTGTGGCAAACGATCTAATGCAGAAGATGTTGCTGATGGAAATATTGGATTGGAAATATTTGACAATCACGAACAAGCTGTTGAACAAACAGAAGAAATAATGGGAAATACAGAAGATATATCTAAAAAAGTAGGTTCTAAACCAACAGCGTTTACGGAAAAAAAGAATATGTTAAAGAAATCAGATAGGGACTTGTTGATAAAAAGCGAAGATAGCGAATCTAAAAATATAGAAGTTACTGGAGAAGAAGAGACCGAAGAAGAAAGGGAGACTAGGGAACTGATTAAGGATCTTCCAGAAGCAAAAGAAGAAGCAGAAGAAACTAGTCAGGCAGGAAATGCCACAAAAGGTCAGGAAGAACCAACCAGAATACCCCTTTTGTCTGAAGAAGTTGAGAAGCAAGAAAAAAATAAAATAAAAAGGGTTTGAAGGGTCAACTATAGAATAACATTGTAATTAACAATTATAAAGGATTGTTAATAATTTTGTTGAAATATAAAAAGGAACAACAAAAGAAACATTAGAACAATAAGAATAACAATACAGGAGGATAACGCAAATGGCAAACAAATTATTGAAACATTTACTTGGGTACGGTACGGCTGGTAATGCTGGCGATTTGGTCGCAAATGACACAACCCCCGTTCCGAATTTAGCAACAGTTGGCAGTACAGCTGTTGTTGGGGTTTGCACCGATTGGTCTGGAAATATTTACCTTTCGGACGCAGAAAAACACATCATAATCAAAGTAACTGAACCTGGAGTCGTAACATTATTTGCTGGTCTAGCTGGAACAAGTGGTACAGCTAATGGTGTGGCTGCAGATGCCAGATTTAACGAACCTATGGGCATTGACTGTGACAGAAGTGGCAACATATATGTGGCGGATTGCGGAAACAACCAGATTAGAAAAATAGACCCAAATGGTAATGTAAGCCTGTTGGCTGGTAGTTCAACTGGAGTTGCTGGATCAACGGATGGCGTAAATTTTGACGCAAGATTTAGAAAACCAGTAGATGTTAAGGTTGATGCTTCTGGAAATGTTTATGTTTCAGATACCGACAACAACAAAATCAGGCTCATAAGAGGGGCAAATACTGTTACTATTGCAGGTACTGGAGTTGCTGGTGATGTATTGGGCAAGGGTGATGTCGCACGTTTTGATGCCCCATATGGAATTTCCTGTGACAGAAGCGGGAAGATATTTGTTGCTGATAGTGGCAACAGCAAAATCAAGATGATCCAAACAGATTTTACGGTTTACAGAATAGTTGGACCAGATTTCAACGATGGTTCGGATAATTTTGGAAGCCTCAAGTATCTTGAAGTTGACAATTCTGGATTCATTTATGTCGTTGACTACAATGAAACTGATGAGTTAAGCAGATTAATTAAATTCAACCAAGAAGGTATTGGTGGAATAATTGTACCTCCTATAGTTACTAAAATAGGCATTGCCGTTAGCCCAAATCAAAGCATATATGTAACACAATCTGGGGTTGATTTTGAAAGTTCGGAAAGTTCAGTAAGTTCCGAAAGTCCACGGCCACCTCCATAATCACATAAAACATAATTAAAAAAACCTTACTAAAATAAAATTTAGTAAGGTTTTTTTTTTCTCTTTGTTGTATAATGTATTTATGTTTGTTAAGAAATAAAAGGAGAAAATATGTCCAATGGAATAATGCATTACAACCGTGGATTTCGCTGTATTCCTAGACTTATTATTTGTATCCAATCGTTAAGAAAATACTATAGTGGCAATATTACATTGGTTCAAGATGGAGAACACGATGCTGACTTAATTAAAGACCTTCAAAAGACATTTGGCATTGATGTTATGTACGATATGAATCCAGAATCCTGTACTATGGTAAGAAGAATTGAAATATGTTACAAAACCCCCTATGACAAAACTATATTGCTGGACACAGACACACTAACTATTGGAAAAGTTGATGAAATTTTTGAAGGCATTGACGGCTATGACTTTACTTTGGCTCACTTTGCTGGATGGAAAAGTAGTGGCGGAACAATCAGCAAGAGAATTTTGCGGTACAAGGATGCTTACCCACAATATATGGATGCTGCTATAGCATATGGTCCTGCTATTAATTGTGGGATGTTTGCCTTTTCTAATCCCAAAGACAATAAGTTTTTTAAAGAATGGTTAGAAGTTTCAAAGGTTGGGGAAAAAATGCATATGTTTATCCCAGATGAAGTTGCTTGTCAGGTTTTAATCCCAAGGTACAAGGTTAATATTCTGCCTTTGAAGTTTAATGTTAGCGTTAGGCACGACCCTGGAACTCAAGATAAAAGGATCTTACACTTACATGGAAAAAAGCATGTGACCCCAGATGCCCTGTGTCAGTTGTGGATAGACGCTTTTCAGCAGGCCTGCGTAGACAATGTTTGCAACATCATAAAATTTGCAGACCCCAAGTACGGCGATAAAAGGTTGAGAAATTTTTTGTCGGGAAGATATGGCAGACAAGACCAAGCAAAAAAAATAAAGTCAATCATTCAGCAAGATGTCCCCAAAATAGTATCGCCCAACATCCCCCAAGTTGACTCTAAAAATTACAAACTGAAAGATAACCATCAAGATGTGACAATAGTAACAGCATGCGACCCAAAATATGTGGGACATTTACAAATAACTTATCCTAATTGGGTAAAATATAAAAAAATAAATACATTTCCAATGATAGTTTATATTAATGGTTTTGATAATGGAGCAAAAAACCCAGCTTTAGACTTTTTAAGAAATAATTTAAATCTTAAAATTATAGAATGGGATTTCCCACCAGCTCAATCTCAAAGGGAAAGGATGCTATCGTGCTTTGTGTATGGCACGGCTAGAGATGTGACTACAAAATATTGGATAAAAATAGATGCTGACGCTTTTTGCACAAGTTATGACGATTTGTTAGACGAAGAAATGAAAGACTATGATGTTTACGGACACAAGTGGGGGTATACAAAGCCTGGCAGGTGGATTCATGAACTGGATGTCTGGGCAAACAAATTGCCAGTATTTAAAGGAACAAAAGACATATTTGACCCAAAAAATGTGAGTGGCAACCGATACGGGCACAAACGTATAGCTAGTTATGTTCAGTTTCACAAGACCGAATTTGTCAAAAAGGCAGCGGAAATAGCAGGAGAAAGATGGCCAGTTCCTAGTCACGATACTTATTTGACAAATTCGGTCTTG
>Ga0247841_10012050_pt1 | contig 11347 bp, 12 predicted proteins | sample LaCruzMarch2015__2_FD_192410 | JGI IMG/M metagenome (GOLD analysis project Ga0247841, IMG submission 192410) | Freshwater microbial communities from meromictic Lake La Cruz, Castile-La Mancha, Spain - LaCruzMarch2015_18m | ecosystem: Environmental > Aquatic > Freshwater > Lake | place: Spain...
GTGGTTTAACAGGACGGTTTCGAAAACCGTTACCCGAAAGGGTATCGTGAGTTCGAATCTCACCCCCTCCGCTTTTTAATTATGGAACTTGGATTTTGGAAAAAACTTAAAAAGCCTATATTTGTTATAGCTCCCATGTCTGGAGTAACCGATGAGGCATTTCGCCTGATGTTTTTAAAATACGGTCAGCCTAGTGTTTTTTGGACCGAGTTTGTTTCTGCCGAAGGATTATTTTCAAGGGGTCGAGAGTATTGTTTAAAAATTTTGAAGCACTCTAAATTGGAGCATCCAATTGTTGCTCAAATTTTTGGCTCTAATCCCGATGATTTTGAAAAAGCAGCCAGAGAAATTGCAAAGCTTGGTTTTGATGGCGTTGATATTAATATGGGTTGCCCAGACAGAAACATAGAAAAAAGGGGAGGAGGAGCGGCATTAATTAACAACCCTGTTTTGGCAAAACAAATTATTAGAGCAACCTTGCGAGGCGCAGGAAAAATTCCTGTTTCGGTGAAAACTCGTATTGGTTATAAAAAAAATCAGGTTGCAGAATGGATCCCCGCGCTTTTAGAAGAAAATATTGCAGCGTTAACAGTTCACCTTCGCACCAGAAACGAGCTGTATTCTTCTGAGGCCCATTGGGAGCTGGCTAAAGAAATTGTGAAGCTTAGAGGTGAAATTTCTCCTAAAACTCTAATTATTGGCAACGGCGATATAAAATCTTTGGAAGAAGCGCATAAGTTGGCAAAACCTGCCCGCAATGCTGCGCATAGCGCTGCAGGCGGGGAAACAGGAATGGACGGTGTTATGATTGGAAGAGCTGTTTTAGGGAACCCATGGTTTTTCACAAAGCGCGAGCCGAGTCTTCAATATCGCTTGAATGCGATTATTGAACACGCTGAGCTGTTCGAAAATTTGCATAAGGAAGATATCAAAAAAAATGGCAGGTTTAAGCAGTTCGAAAGCATGAAAAAACATTTTCACGCTTATACAAAAGGATTTAGGGGTGCTAAAGAACTTAGAGACAACCTTATGAAAACCAAAACCACCCAAGAAGTAAAGACTGTAATAGAAAACTTCCTAAAATAATATATAATAGATAATATGAAAAGGCTTATTTACATAGTTTTAATTTGTGCTTTTTTCACATTGCCGATTTTTTGTTCTGCGGCGACCGAAAAGATATTTTATATGTCGCAGTTGAAAGAAAAAGAGGGCATTGCAAGCCTGCAAAAGAACGCAGACAAAATTGATATTTTAGCTCCTCAGTTTTACACGGTTTCTGCAAATTTAAAATTAGTTGGTTCGCTTGATGAGAAATTAAAAAAAGTAATAAGCCAGAAAAAAATAAAAGTTATGCCTCTGGTGACAAACGCAGGCTTTAAGCAGAGCATAATTCACAATTTACTGCTTTCTAACACAGCCCAAGATGCAGTAATAAAATCTCTTGTTGACATAGGAAAAAAAGAAAAATATATTGGCTGGCAGTTTGATTTTGAGAATATAAGCTATTTAGATAAAGATTTGTATTCGGCTTTTGTTGAGAAAACTGCCCAAGTTATGCGCAAAAATAACCTGATTTTTAGCGTGGCGGCAGTCACAAGGAGTGTTGATTATGAAGATACCGATGCCTTTAAAAATTGGGGAGGAGTTTTTGACTATGCCAGAATTGCTAAAGCAGTTGATTTTATAAGTTTAATGACTTATGACGACCCAAATTCAGTTGGCCCAGTTGCCTCTTTGCCGTTTATTAATGGAGTTTTGAGTTATGTAAAAGACAAAATTCCGCCAGAGAAGCTGTCTTTGGGAATTCCTCTATATTATTGGGGCTGGAGCACAAACCCTTCTAAAAAGATATCAGCCAGCGGAACATATAGCCGGCTTTTTAATATAAGAATTAATTTCCGTCATAATTTAGGCTACGACAGCGCTTTGGGGGCGGCTTGGCTTACATATTTTTGGCAAAATCAGCAATATAAGATTTGGTACCAAAGCAAAGAGAGCTTTAAAAATAAATTAGACATTGTAAGCCAAAATAATTTTAGGGGTTTTTCGTCATGGGTTTTGGGGATAGAAGACCCTGGAATTTGGACAACTTTAACTAAAAATACAAAGTAGATTTAGGGGGTTGAAATTTTAGCAAATTCGTTGTATTATAATTGCATGTCTATTCAGACGATTATTTTTTTGTTATTAGGCATACTAATTTTAGCTTTGGCCATAGTGAGCGCTTTTTTATTCGTGTACTCTTACAGGGCGAACAAAAAAATAGACGAATTGCTTGAAAAAGGCAAAATAAAGGATTTTAAAGACATTTTTCTATCGCAGAAAGAAAAGAACGACGCCCTTGAGGGGAGAATTAAAGAAGCCTTTTCAAAAATTGGGAGCCTGGAAGACACCTGCAGAATAACTCTTCAGAAAACAGGATTGGTAAGATTTAACCCGTTTGGCGACATGGGGGGAAATCAAAGCTTTGTAATTGCCCTGTTAGACCAAAAAAATGATGGTTTTGTAGTTTCTAGCCTGTTTGTGAAAGACGGAAACAGGGTTTATGCTAAAGCAGTTAAAAAAGGTAAATCAGACCATTCGCTGTCTAATGAAGAAAAAGAAGCAATTGCTCAGGCCGTAAACGCGAAATAAATTGTGATTTAATTTTATGGCAAGAAAGACGACCCAAAGGGTGCCCCGAAAAAAAGTAGAGGTTTTGCACAGGCCACCGGTGGTGGTTGTTTTGGGTCACGTTGACCACGGCAAAAGCTCTCTTTTAGAAGCCATAAGAGATTTTAAAATAACATCGAAAGAGTCGGGCGGAATAACTCAACACATTGGAGCATATGAAATAACCGAAGGGGACAAAAAGATAACTTTTATAGACACGCCGGGGCACGAAGCCTTTTCTGCAATGCGCGCCAGGGGCGCTGAAGTGGCCGACATTGCGTTGTTGGTTGTGGACGCGGCTCAATCGGTGCAACCACAAACAAAAGAGGCAATAATGGCCATTAAGAGGGCAGAAATTCCAATGATTGTTGTGCTAAACAAAATTGATTTGCCAAATGCTAACCCAGAAAAAATAAAAGGAGAACTTTCTAAAGCAGATGTTTTGGTTGAGTCTTTCGGAGGTCAGGTGCCGTCTGTTGAAGTTTCAGCCAAAGAGAAAACAGGAATTGCCGAGCTATTAGAAGTTATATTGCTGGTTGCCGATATGCAAGAGTTAAAGTCTGAGATAGATGTTCCGGCCGAAGGTTTAATTATTGAGTCGTATATGGCAGGTTCAAAGGGTCCGGTTGCCACTGCCATTGTAAAAAAAGGCATTTTAAGAAGTAAAGACATTATTGCCACAGATTTAGCTTTGGCCAAAGTAAAATGTCTAGAAGATTTCCAGGGTAAGTCCATAGACGAGGCTCACCCATCGCAACCAGTTATTATATTGGGCTTTGAGAAAGTGCCGGCAGTTGGAGAAAAATTTAAGAGTTATAAAACAGTAGAGGAGGCAGCAGAAGAAATAAAAAAAGAAAAGCCAAAAAGAGAAATTGGTTCAACTGTTTTAGAGTCAGACCCAAATAAAAAAGTTTTGAATATAATTTTGAAGGGAGATGTTTTTGGTTCGTTGGAAGCAATTGACGGCATGCTGAAAAATTTGCCTCAAGATAAAGCTAGTTTGCGCATTTTAAAATTAGAGGTTGGAGATATAAACGAGACAGACGCCAAATTGGCTGAAATGTCTAAAGCCATAATAATTGGTTTCAGGGTTAAAATTAGCCCATTGGTCGCGCAGTTTATGCGTAATGACTTAGACAGAAGATTAAGAATTAAGACCTTCGATGTAATTTACGAGTTAATTCAAGATGTAAGGTCTAGCTTAGAAAAAACCTTAGAGCCAGAAACAGTAAGAACCGATGTTGGGAAATTAAAAACATTGCTGGTTTTTTGGGGAGAAAAAAGCAGGCAGATTGTTGGCGGTAAAATTACAGAAGGCGAGCTGAAAAAAGGGTTGAAGCTGGAAGTGTTTCGCGATGATAAAAAAATTGGTTCAGGCAGAATAATTAACCTTCAGCGCGACAAAAAAGATATAGACAAGCTTAGCAAAGGAGACGAAGCAGGCATACTTTTTGAAGGAAACACAAAAATTGAGAAGGGAGACATATTGCAGGCCTACGTTGAGGAGCGCAAGAGGGGAGAACTTTAATGAGTAATAGAATAGAAAAAGTAAACTCGTTGTTAGAGCACGAGATTGGCAAGATTCTTTTGAAGGATTTTGCTTTTTCTCCAGAGATTTTGGTTACCTTAACGCGAGTTAGCGTGACAGCAAACTTAATTGAGGCTAAGGCTTATGTTTCTGTTTTTCCAGAAACAAAGGCCGAGGGCATTATAAACGCGCTTAACAAATCGGTTTACGACATACAATATAAAATCAACCGAACGCTAAGAATGAGGCCAATTCCCAGAATAAGGTTTGTAAAAGAAACTGAAATTAGCAAGGCGGGAAGAATTGAAGAGCTTTTGGTTAAAGCTAAGATAGAGCCAGAGGTTGAAAAATAGGTGAAAAAGAGATAAAATGAATGAAAACATATAAATTTCATGTTTTCATTGGATCCTCGCGGAGGACATAACCGCTATAAATTCAACCGAGATTTTTTTAAGGAATGGACACCAGAAATGGCATACGTATTAGGTTTTACTTATGCTGATGGCAACATAACAAATGCCGTTTCATCGAGAACGCAATATTTTCACATTGATAGTATAGACCGCGATATTATAGAAAGGATTAAATTGGTGCTTGGAGCAGAACATCCAATATCTATAGAACCATCACATTTTGTAAGATATAATAACGGGAAAGTTTATAGAAGCGCGGATTCATTCAGACTGCGTATTGGAAGTAGAGAAATATATAACGATTTAATAAAATTAGGGCTAACGCCGAAAAAGTCTTTAACGATAAAATTTCCAAGCAATATTCCAAAGAGCTATTTTGCACACTTTGTAAGAGGCTATTTTGATGGAGATGGTTGCATCCACATAAAACGAGGTAAAGGAAAATACGGACAAACGATTCTTAAAGGATTGGCCGTCATTTTTACGAGTGGAAGCGAAGAATTTTTAGAAGGTCTGAGAGATAGTGCGAATAGATTTTCAAATTTTGGGAAAAGAAATGTATATTATATTCCTAGCAGTCGTGCATACTACTTGAAATATGATACAGCCGAAAGCCTAAGGTGGTTTAAATTTTTTTATGGAGACAATCCCCCCAGCTTATTTTTAGAAAGAAAATTAAATATTTTTAAAGAATATTTTCAATTGCGTCCGGCGAGAATTGATCGGGAAATATGTGCAATTTTAAAAGTATAATGGCACGGTACTCAAGCAGCTAGAGAGCGGTCTGCAAAACCGTTTACATGGGTGCAACTCCCATCCGTGCCTCAAAATTGATAAATTAAGCCCGAGTGGCGGAATGGTATACGCGCAACACTTAAAATGTTGTGAGGCTTGTCTTCATGAGGGTTCGACTCCCTCCTCGGGCACAAAAGTTTTATAGATTGACTATATTTGTGCTTAAATTGTTTTATAGATAAGTCGCCTTTTCGGCGATTTTTTGGTATGATTTAATAAAGTTATGATTACTGGAATGGGCATCGATATAAAATTAATATTTGCCATATTAGCCGTTTTGCTGGCGGTTTTTGGTTCTTTTTTGCCATACCTAAGAGATATTTTCAAGAAGAAAACAAAACCTCACACTTATACTTGGCTTATTTGGACAATAACTCAAGGAGTCGCAACGGCCGGATTGTTGTATGGTAACGGAGGCTGGGGGGCATTGGATTTACTGATTGGAACCTTTTTTGTTTTCGCAATTTTTTTAATTTCCTTAAAATATGGAACGCGAAATATTACCAAGTCAGATACGATAATTTTGATGGTGTCTTTGTTAGCCATAATTGTTTGGTTACAAATGCGTAATCCATTGGTAGCAGTTTTAATGGTAACCGCAATAGATTTTGCGGGGTATTTACCAAGCTTTAGAAAATCATTTCAAGAACCGTGGACAGAAACGGTTTCTTCTTGGCTTATATTCTCATTGGGAAATATATTTGTTATATTGTCGCTAAATGAATATAATTTATTAACACTTACCTATGTGATGATGATGACAGTCGCAAACATAATCATAGCTGTTATTTGTTTAATGAGGAGGCGAATTGTCCTGCAAGCTTCTTAATTGTCATTATCTCCTTCAATTTTTCCTTCAAATTAACCAAATATCCCTTATCCTTCAAAGTTATAATAAGGTTTGGACTCGGGCACCAATTAAAAAGAACGCTATTTTGTAGCGCTCTTTTTAATTATGTTTAGTTTAGTTTTCTAATACCTCCATTTCAGCTGTTTTCACTCCAAAGTTTATTGCCACGACTCTGCTTGGCATCCATATATCTATGTGGTAGTCGCTTTTCTTTCTATTCATTCTGTCTTCAATTGTGAAAATTTTATCTCCATATAATTCCGGAATTCTTATTTTTGTCCCAAACGGAAGCATGTTGTTGGCGATTATGCCGTCTTTAACATATTTTCCAGAAGCGGTTATAAATGGGTCGCTGTCTGTTTGGTCGGGAGTGCTAGAGTAAGCAGTCACCTTAACCTGGATTTTTTTAACAGCCCTTTGAGCCGCATTAGCAGATTTAGCTACATATGAGGCGTTTGTTGGGCTGACAAAATCGGCATTAGTTGCTTGTGGCATAACTATGCCTAAAAGGCATATACCAATTAAAATACCAGCGAATATAGAGCCGGCCAAGGGTATGCTGCCGCTTAAAATAGGGTTATTTTTGATGATTTTTATTATATTCATAATAAAACTCCTTTGCAGGAGTATACCGTCTATATTAGCATTTTTAGGGGTTCGTGTCAATAGTTACAGCATAAAATAACGTCAGCTGTCAATATGCAAAAAAGCGACATTTAAAGTCGCTTTTTTACGTTTGAGCGGGTGATGGGAATCGGACCCACGTACTTTGATTGGCAACCAAATGCACTACCATTGTGCTACACCCGCAACTTTGTGCCTGGAGCCAGACTTGCACTGGCCACCCCAGCTTTTTCAGAGCTGTGCTCTAACTGCCTGAGCTATCCAGGCGTATGTGTGGGCGCTATAGGACTCGAACCTATGACCCTCTCAGTGTAAATGAGATGCTCTACCAACTGAGCTAAGCGCCCCCTGGTGGCACGCTAAGCGTGCCGATTACAACGCTAAGCGTTGTGCGCGGGACAGGAGTCGAACCTGCATGCCTTGCGGCGCTACCACCTCAAGGTAGTGCGTCTGCCATTTCGCCACCCGCGCGCGAGCAATTATTTTTGCTCGGTCTTTTCTTCCGATTTTTCTTCAGCTACTTTATTTTCTATTGGCGCCTCAATTACTTCTTTTATTGGTTCATCTGCAATTGCTGCTGCAAAGTCTTTCCTTTTCAGTTTAGCTTTTTTGCCCTTAGCTGTTCTCAAATAGTAGAGTTTTGACCTTCTTACTTTTCCGCGTCTTACAATCTCTATTTTTTCTATTGAAGGCGAATGCATTGGGAAAATCCTTTCAACTCCAATGCCATCAACAACCTTTCTTACGGTTATTGTGGACGAAATGCCTTTGCCATGCTTTTTGGCAATAATTATTCCTTCAAAAATTTGAATCTTTCCTTTGTCGCCCTCTTTCACCTTTTGGTATACTTTAATTGTATCCCCAGGCCTTAAGTCTGGCAATTTTTTTAACTGTTCCTCATTGAATTTTTCTAATAATGTAACCATAGCTATCGCTCGGCAACAAACTTTTTTGCGCTATTCAGGCACTTCGTGTCCTGAGGGCTTTCAAAAAGTTTATTGCCTCGCTAAATTATTTATTACTTGTTTTAACTCCTCGGGCAATTCCGAAATAAATTCTTCGGTTTTACCATTGGGTAATTGGATTTTAAGTTTTTGAGCGTGCAGGAATTGTCTTGTTAGCCCTTCTGGAAATTTCGAATTTTTAAAAGCATATAATTTGTCTCCTGCTACGGGGTGCTTTAAATAAGAAAAATGACACCGTATTTGGTGGCGTCTACCCGTTTTTATTTCAACCTCCAGCAGAGTGTAATCTTTATATCTATTTAAAACTTGGTATTCTGTTATTGCCTCTCTCTTTCCCGCGCCAGTTTCACTTAAAGAATATGCCCTTTGTTTCCTGAAGTCTTTTTTTGACCTGCCAACAAGCGTGTGAATCATTCCGGCGTCATCTTTGACATTTCCCTCAACTAATGCAATATACCTTTTTTCAACGTTTTTTTCAAGTGTTTGGCTATTTTTTCCGCCCGAGGCGGATCCGCTTTGAGCGGAAAACTGTTTTTGCAAAAAAATCAAGGCCTCGGTGCTTTTTGCTACCAACAAAACCCCGGAAGTGTCTTTGTCTAACCTGTGCGCAACTCCATATCTCGGCGCCTCTCCGGCATTTTTTAGTTCAGGGTATTTTTTAATAAGTTCATCAATTAAATAAGTCTGGCCCTCCTTCGCCCTTTGGGCTTCGGCGGGTGCTTCGCAAAACACAACCACCCCCGCCGGCTTATCAACAACCATCACGCTATCGTCTTCATAGATTATTTTTATGTCCATTATTTTGTATTTGGATGAAAATCAACTTGATATTCAGGAATTCCCAATAAAATGCCATAATTCTTTGCTTCGTCGTATTGTTTTTTATTTTGTCTGTCTATTCTGAAAACTTTATTGCGAAAAATGATAAAGTGAAGCTCATTATTTTTGAAGTCGGCATACCAATTATGCGTCGATTCAATGCACTTGCTTAGTTTATCTGAAATTTTTGCGGCTTTATCGGAGGTAACCTCAACCCTATGAAGCGTCCATTTTTTTAGCCAGGGAGTTTTATGCTTTTCGGTAACCGGCTCAACTTTTGTACTCAAAATTTTTACTTCTTTCAGGATACTTTTGTCTTCCAAGCTTTCTTCAATAATTATGCCGGTATAATTCATATTTTTTAAACTTGTGCGCGATGCAGGATTCGAACCTGCCGCCTTTTCTACGTCAAAGAAACGCTCTACCAAATGAGCTAATCGCGCATATTTTTATTAAATTTTCAATTTTGTGGGCCCAGTAGGACTCGAACCTACAACCGATCGGATATAAGCCGATTGCTCCGCCATTGAGCTATGGGCCCGGATTCGAATATTTATCTGATATTGCCTTTATCGCCATTAAAACTTTTTCTGATAATCTTGCGTTTGATATTCTTAAATTGCAAGTACCGTGGCCAAAACCACCTTTTTGATTTATTCTTGTCGACAAAGATGTTTTTATATATGGCTTAGTAAACTGATTTTTTGGAATGTTCAGTTTATTAGACCAAAATCTTATTTCTTTTTCAATATCCATGTCATTATATAAATGCAAGGATATGTGCATCTTTTCTTTTGGAACATTCAAGACATTTGCTGCCCAGTAAGCAAAAAAGTTTATTACTGATGGGTCCGTGTTGGAAACGGAAACGCTGGTGGAAAGAGTTTTACTTCCTTCACCCCAATACAAGAAAAGTCCCGCTATAAATAAATCTCTACCACTGAAAGGGAAAATTTTCTTTTTCTGTTCTATATAGAATTCGTTTAATCTTTTTTCTTTCTTCTTCCTTTTTGTTTCTCTGCATCTTTCTATTACCCGTTCATTTTTTGATAATTCTCTAATCCTTTCCGGTGTTAGGGGATAATCTTTCAACCAGGCGCTTAGGGTGCTCTTGCCGATGCCTAAAATACTTTTAATTTGGCTATAACTCATCTCTTGCTTTCTTAGGGCTACAGCCTTTTCTCTATCTTTGAATCTTGCCATAATTGAACTTTTGACTATGTTTACTTATGTTAATAGTCCTTAGTTCAATTATACCACTTATTATTTTAAAGAACAGTTTATTTTTTGGCGTTTCCTTTGATTATTTTTTCAAATTCTTCCCTTTCAATTATTTCTTTCTCAACCAATTTTTGCGCCACCTTGTCTAACAAATTTTTGTGTCTTAACAAAACTAATTCTGCCTGCTTTTGAGCTCCTTTTATAATTACATCAACTTCCTCGTCAATTCTTTCAGCAATTTTTTCAGAATAATTTCTTTGTTCGGAAATTTCCTTTCCTAAGAATATAAGCTCTTCTTTTTCTCCAAAAGCAATTAGCCCCAATGAAGACATGCCGTATTCTTTTACCAGTTTTCTGGCCATTTCTGAAGCCCTGCTCAAATCATTTGAAGCCCCGGTTGTCATTTCGCCAAATTTAATTTTTTCAGCTGAGCATCCGCCCAAAAGCGTGGCAATTTCAGATATAAAACCTGTTTTTGTTTTCATTTTTCTTTCTTCCGACGGAACTTGCAAGGTGTATCCTGCCGCCATGCCTCGGGCAATTATAGAGATTTTTCTTATTGGTTCTGTTTCCGGCATAAAGGTAGAAACCAAAGCATGTCCTGCTTCGTGATAAGCTGCAATTTCTTTTTCTTTTTTAGACAAAATATGAGATTTTCTTTCCGGGCCAAGTAAAACTTTTTCAATTGCTTCTAAAAATTCTCTTTGGTCAACTTGCGTTTTGTTTTGTCTGGCAGCCAGCAAGGCGGCTTCGTTGGCAACATTAGCTAAGTCAGCTCCGGAAAATCCGGGAGTTCTTTCGGCGGTTTCTTTAAAGTCAACATCTTTTGCCAAGGGTTTGTCTTTTGAATGGATTTTTAAAATTTCTTCTCTGTCGTGAACATCTGGCGGGTCTAAAACAATTTTTCTGTCAAACCTGCCCGGCCTTAAAAGGGCTGGGTCTAAAATGTCGGGCCTGTTTGTTGCAGCCAAAATTATAACTCCGGTTTCTTTTTCAAAGCCGTCCATTTCAACTAAAATTTGGTTTAATGTTTGTTCTCTCTCGTCGTGCCCTCCGCCAATGCCGGCTCCTCGGTGGCGTCCTATTGCGTCTAACTCATCAATGAAAATTATTGAAGGAGATGTCTTTTTTGCTGTTGCAAATAAATCTCTAACACGGGCAGAACCCACGCCAACAAACATTTCCACAAATTCCGAGCCAGAAACAGATAAAAACGGAACATTGGCTTCGCCGGCAACAGCTCTGGCTAACAAAGTTTTTCCAACTCCGGCAGCTCCAACAAGCAAAACTCCTCTTGGAATTTTAGCTCCCATTGCCAAATATTTTTTTGGAAATTTTAAAAAGTCAACAATTTCAACCAGTTCTTCTTTGGCTTCTTTTAACCCGGCAACATCTTTAAAGGTTATTTTTTCTTTGCTGTGGCCTTCGGCTCCAAAAAGTCGGGCCTTGGCTTTTGTAAAATCACACCCTTGCCCGG
>Ga0247841_10012052_pt1 | contig 11345 bp, 11 predicted proteins | sample LaCruzMarch2015__2_FD_192410 | JGI IMG/M metagenome (GOLD analysis project Ga0247841, IMG submission 192410) | Freshwater microbial communities from meromictic Lake La Cruz, Castile-La Mancha, Spain - LaCruzMarch2015_18m | ecosystem: Environmental > Aquatic > Freshwater > Lake | place: Spain...
CACGCCAGCGCGCGCAAGCATGGCTTTCACATGCTTTCCCTCGCCCTTTCTCATGAGCCCGGTGTCCACAAAGACGCAGTGTATGTTTTTCCCAATCGCGCGGCTTGCAAGGGCGGCGGCAACAGAGGAATCCACCCCCCCTGAAACCGCGATTATGGCGCGTTCATCGCCCACAGTGCCCTTTATCGCTGAAACCGCGCTGCTGATGAACTTTTCAGGGTTGAACGGCATCTTCTCACATCTGCTTCTTGTGCCCATGCGTGTGCGCGTGATCGGCTGCTTCATGTTTGTGTGCGTGCGCATGCTTGTGTTCGGCTGCGTGCTCCGTTTCCGAGGCTTCAGGCTGTGAATGCATGCCCGCCTCTGCTTTTGGCTTCTGCTTCTTGATCGCCTTGCCCAGCACGAAAAGGATGATGCCGATGACAACGATCAAACCCCCAATCACAGCTATGACTACTCCTGTGGCAAGCCCATTGTCTGCCTTCTTTTGGGGTTCAGGCGCAATGGGCACAGATGGCTCAGGGTCCGGAGCAATCGGCTTTGGCGCTGGCAATTCCTTTTCCCCCTCAACAATCGTTATTGATGTAAGGTTGCCATATGTGAAAACATACTCTCCAGCCTTTACCGCGTTCACATGCGCCTTTCCATCTGCGCCTGTGGTGATTTCCACGTTCCCAGCCGGCATTTTCACAAGCACAATCTGCCCTGCCATGGGCACGCCTTCCTTCAGTATCAGTATTTCTATCACGGACTGTTTCTGCACCGCACGTGGCACTGTCATGGTCGGCTGTGCAATCGGCGCAACAGGCGTCTTATCCAGCTTCACATTCACCTCTGAAAAAACCGACTGCAACAACGTGGCTGATACGTTCTTTTCCACAAAGCCAGGCGAGTTGAATGCTATCTCATAATTCCCTTCCGGCATGTATGATATAATGTAGTAGCCGTCTTTGTTGGGCGAGATGCGCTTTGCGACGTTCCCATCCAAGTATGCGGTCACAGTTGTGCCGTTGAAATCAGCGGGCCCCGTCATTTGCCCATATGCGCTTGCATACGATATGAGCTGGCGCATTGTGTATGCAATATTCTCATTCTTGCCAACCTCAAGGATGTTGACATGCCTTGAATAGCCTCCTCTGTCAAGATACACAAAGTAGCTTCCGGTGTCCAGCACGAACGAGGCTGCGCCGTTCCCATCCGCCTTTGCGCTGTAAAGGAGAGTGCCGTCCTTGACAATGCTGATGTTGGTGCCCACGGCAATCGTGTCCTGCGACACAGTGACCTTTATCCCAACGTCATAGGCAAACGCCTGTGCCATTACCAGTGCCAGCAAAACAAATACTGCAGAAAGCTTCACGCAAACCACCTTGAATTGCTTGCGATGGAAACAATAAAAAGCGCTTGGGCGCGTCATGTGCCGAATTGGCACTCCACCCCCGCATTCTCCACGCGCCCGTTTTTCCAGATTGGGAACGAAAAAGAGTATTTTTCACCAGTTCCGCCTCCAGCCGCGCATGATGATGCGCCCAAGCCGCCTGACTCGGCGTCCAAGCATGCACCCATCAACGCACCTGCCTCGCTCACTGATGCATTCAATGCGTCCTGGCTGGAAAAAGCCCGCATTTCAATAAACACGCCTGCCGCATCAGAGCAGGCAAGGAATTTCCCCGCATCTTCCTTCTGGGGCGAAAAGGCAAGCAAATATGCCGAGGCCACCAAGACTAGGGTGAGCGAAAAGGCAGCCTCAAGGCTGAAAAGGAACGCAAGTTGCTTTCCTATCCTGCAAGACACTGTTTTCATCCAATGCACGCCTCCATCCTCACCATCCTGCCCTCGCGCGCATAGAGCCTTGCCGTGCAGTAAGCATTTCCGCCCCCCTCACCCGCAAAGGCGAATGAAATCTCCCCTTCCACGCCTGCCGTGCGCAAGCTGGCATATCGTTTTCCTGTGCCTGCAAGAACAGCCTGCAAATCAACATCTCCTCCTCGTTCCATCCTCTCAAGTGCATAGGATGAAAAGCGCGCGGAAAGAAGAACGCCCGATGTTTCATCCGCGCCCCTCGAAGCCGACATGCCTGCGGCATAGAGAATGGATGAGAGCATGGCAAACATGGCAACCGAGAGCACAAGCGCAAATGCCGCGTCAATGGACCAAAACGCGGCAGTGCGCGCATCATTGCCAACTGAGCGATACTCCGCCCACTTTTTCGGCGCACCGAAAAAGGGGCCCCTTTTTGCTTGCAGCAAAAAGTGGGCTGCTTGCAGCGGCGCGAAGTTGGCAATATTTCGACCGAATGGCGATGATACCCCGCTGCTTGCAGCGGGGCGCCTTCGGTCGAATTCATTCATCCTGCACATGGTATCCTCCATCGGCATCCGCCGATATCTTATGGAAAAGCGGCTCGCGCACCGCCCCGCTCTGCCTCGAGGCAAGCCATCTCCCATCCGAAGATGGCACGCCGCTCAGATTTCGCTGCAGTGCTGCGTTTGGCATGTCGCTTGCCGCCAAATCAATATAGAACGCCTCGTGCGCAAGCGAGGTTCGTGCATCTGCCTCCCCAACTGCGGATGCAAATGCATCCGTTTGCCCCTTGGCGGAATGGGCAAGCACGGCAAGTGCGCACAAAAGCGCGGCCAAGGCAAGAAGCGCCTCAAGTGAAGTCTGCCCTCTCCTGCCAATGCGCAAGCTACCCACCAATATCGCCTCCAAACCCGTCAGGCAGCACCAGGGCGTGCCCCGTCTTCGCCCCATCAGAATACATTGAAAAGCCGGCATCCGCTACGCGCACATTCTTCCTAAGGAGATTAACATCGAAAGAAGCAAGGCAGGACGGGTCTGAAAGCGGCAGCGCGCCATCCGGCAACACAGTCGCTCTCACGGCCTGCATCCTAACTGAAGCATCCTGCAGAGAAGCTTCCGTGGGGCTTCCGCACCAAAAAGCCACGGTATATCCTGCCTCCTTCATCTGTGCCTCAAAATCAAGCGCCGCAAGGTAAATCGCGGCTTTCACTGCCGAGGGCGCCTCTGCGCCGCTTGCCTGCGAGGCAACAAGCGCCTTGCTTGCAGCATCGGACAGCGCGTCTGAAAATGCCGCGCTTATTGCCTGTTCCTGCAGGTGCATGGCAACAAGGGGCTGATAGGAAATATCCGGCTCGCGCTCAGATAATCTCGCAGCTGATGAAACGAGAACAAGAAGGAAAACGGACGCAACCAAAAACGATATTACGCCCTTCATCATGAAATTCTGCCGTCTAGGCAAGCGCTTCCACAAACTTCACAAGATAATTCGTTGTCTTGTCTATGTCGTCAAGCGCGCACACGGCCACGTTGGAGTGGATGTAGCGCGTCGGCACGCAAATCGCAATCGAGGGTATGCCTCCCCTCTCGCCATAAACTGATGCCGCATCCGTGGCGCCGCCCTCTATCACTTCTATCTGGAATGGTATCTTGTTTTTCTTTGCAACGTCAATGGACGCCTTCTTGAGCCTTACATCCGCAAAGTTTCCCCTTCCGCCTGCCTCCACAAGGCAAAGCGCGGGCCCCTTCCCAAGGTGGATTAGAGACTCATCCTCGCTCATTTCCGGGTGGTCCCCTGCAATCGAGGTGTCTACCGCGATGAATGCCGACGGCTCGATGTTGTAGGCAGCAATCATCGCGCCCTTGCCGAACGTGGAAACCTCCTCCTGCGTGGTCCCCACCAGCACCACGTTCCTGTTCTTCAGGCGCTTTGCAAGCTCGAGCAGTATGTAGCACCCCACCCTGTTGTCAAGCGCCTTTCCAGTCACCAGCTTTCCATTGAGCACCTTGGTGGAAATGTCAAAGCAGATGGGGTCGCCGATTTTCACGCCCATCTTCTCGGCATCCTTCTTGTTCTTTGCGCCGATGTCGATGAAAAGCGACTTGTTGTCTATCGCAGACTTCATGTCCTCAGCCTTTTGCATGTGGGGCGGCTTGTTGCCGATCACGCCATACAACCTGCCCTTGTCCGTCTCCAGCACCACGCGCTGGTTCACAAGCGCGCGGTTGTCTATCCCGCCCACTTTCACGAACCTGATGAATCCCTTTTCATTCACGTACTTCACAAGCATGCCTATTTCATCCATGTGCGCGCCAAGCATGAGCGGCTTTTTCTTGGTGGCGCTTGAGCGCGCAATCACGTTCCCAATGCTGTCAACCTCGACTTTGTAGCCGGCTTTCCCGAATTCCTCCGCCATGATGAGCGCAACCTCGCGCTCATAGCCCGGAATGCCGAACGACTCGGTAAGCCTTGAAAGAAGTTTCATGTCCACCATTGGTATCACCCTCGCGTATCTGCCATGAAATCAGCAGGCAAGCATAAAAAGGCGAATGGATGCTTGCAAAAATCAATACCAGCGATATGGTTCCGGTTTTACCGTGGACTCCAGATCGAGAACTCCGTTTTTCTTGACAAACAGGCCATCCTCCCGCTGATCGATGGTCGCGCAAAGCTTCCCGCCAGGAATCAGAACCCGGGTTATCTGCGAAAGCAGCTCTTCCCTCATTTTTTTGCGCTCGGACGCCACTGTCATTCCTCGGAGTGCGGGCGAGCCGAATTTGTCGCATTCAGGGTCCCCTGAAAATCTGACAAGGTTGCGGCAAATAACCAAATCAAACGATTCAGCCCCAAGAAAGTCAAGGGCGCCTTTATCCAGAAGATTAAGCCGATGCGCCACAAAGCTCTCATTTTTCTGGGGCAATATGTCTATTCCCACTACATTTGCCCCGGCTTCATGAAAATAGCGGGCAGCCCATGGCTCGTAATCGCGGGATTTATCAAAAGGCAGTGTTTTTTCCGCCCCCACAGCCCCGCACGCCAGATCCAATATGCGTTTTCCTCTTAGTGACGAGAGGTCTGTTTTGTCGAACCCAAGCTTTTCTATGGCGGTTTCGAAATCCATTCCAGGGCACGTTGATCCGTCTATGTCCGACTGGAAACTTATTCCGGGGCAGTTTCTATATTCGCCTTTCAGGAGTTTATGCTTCTCCAAAACTGCCATTACCACTTCCTTTGCAGTCATTGTCTCTAGAATCGGCGCCGTTTTATGGTTAAAATGGCCCGTCCCGGCATTGGGAACTGGAACGGCACTGCTTATACATTTAAACATGTTTACACACTATTTTTTTAGACTGATGCAAATTTAAAGCATAGCTCCGACCCTGATCGCTCATGGATGGGAAATTGTGCCTTGCAGATGATTAACGGGCTTATCTGTCCGTTCGCAGGATTTTGCATCGAATTTATATGCTTCCAGATGGAAATCACCCTGGTTATTCCATGGGCATATTAGGAAAGATCAGTTCCTTTGAAAAGGAAGCAGTTGATATTGAAAAAAAGCGGATGAACCTTTCAGGCACGGGCAATGATGTCGGTGATAGCCAGACCCTATCCACCATGGGCTTTTCAGTCGTTGTCGATAAGGATTGGTTTATGCTTGTGAGCGACTCGGGCATCAAGGGCAATAAAGGCTCAACAAAATATTCCCTGATAATGAATGCAGGTTCAACCGCCGCGTTTTTCATGGTAGCCATATGCTTAGTTGGCATCCTGGTGCAGCGAGAGCTGCTGAATATGGGCGACAAAGACCTGGCCATATACTGGGCACTTCCAGTCTCCTTCCTTGTTTTGTCTGTTTTGATTATGGGGGTTGGATTTGCATTGACGAATATCAACATAAAATACAGGGGCTTGAAGGTATCTGGCGGCGGAGAGAAGATAGAGGTCATGAACGAGCACGGCGGGTGCACAGTTGACAAAAAGGACGCAAAAATCCAAGTCGAGGTATCCCCCTTCCTGAATAATCTTGCGGATTGCTATGAATATTACCTAGTTAGTGGGGGCTCGAGGCACAAGTTCAATGAAAAGGGGGGCTATAGGCACCTCAAGAAGAAGAATACTGAATATATCCCAAAAGAACTTGGCAGGATTTTGAAGATTCCCGTCGAAGTTTCGGATAAGTCCTAAGAGGCATTAATTTCATCTAGTGCAGCATGGGCATATCTGCAGCAGCTTCCGGGAAAAAACGCCCTGACCAAAAAACCTACGCCTTCTTCGTATCCTTGGTGCCTGTCGCAATCTCGTCCGCGGACGCCTCGGACATCTCGCGCTTCACGAGGTCTGCAAAGGTCTTTGCCCATTCCTTGTCCACCTTTGCCCAGTCTATGCTCTCGTTCTGTATCCTCTTGAGAAGGTTGTTCGCAGCGGTGGTGCACCGAAGCACGAAGTCAAGCTCCAAGAACTGCGCGTGCTTGTATTTTTCCGATGCCTCGAAAATCTGGGAATAGATCTTTCCCTTCAGGAATGCCTCCATCACATACTGCTTTGGCGAAATCCCCGTCTCGTCGCTCCTGCGCTCAAGCGCCGGCGGCACAAAATCCAGCTTCAGGCTCTTTGCAATCTTCCCCAAGTCGGCGTCTGCAAGCGATTTGGCATTCGCCGCAGGCTCGGTAAGGAACAGGCAGCGCAAATTGGTGCTATCTATATCCTCCCCGCGCTCCAGGTCGAACGTCTGCACGAACTTGTGCTCCTTTATGTCGGTCTCATACTGGAAGCCAAGCATCCTGTACACGCGCGTCTTCCTGCCAAAGCGGATCTTTTTCAAAAATGAATACCTGTCGGTCGAGAACATCGATGCTGCAGGTATGCCGAACACGGTTTCCAGCCTGTCCTGCACGTCTTTGAGCGACTGCGCGTGCAGGTTGTAAAGCAGGAAAATGCCGGGCTGGGTGTTGAGCATGTTGATTACGCCCTGAATTGCTGTCCTGGAGCGGATTTCGTTTATGATGACGCATGCATCTCCCATGCGCAGAGCCGCGTTTGTCATGGAAACAAGGTCAAGCTCGTTTGTGCCTACCTCGTCCCTGTCCGATGACTGCACCCTCACCGCGCCTATGTGGAAGCCCTTTTTCCGGTAAGCCTTGACTGGTATTTCCTCAATGTCCTCAATGGGCAATATCCTTTTCTTGGTGCCAATCGCAGCGATTTTTGCGGACGTGAAGGATGTTTTTCCCACTCCCTTAAGGCCAAGCACCGCCTCGGAGCAGCCCAGCCCCACCATCACGTCGTCATAGCCCGCAAAGAAAGGAGACATGGCATTGAGCTTGAGGTACATCGGGTAGGTGAATGGATTGTCCCTCATTATGCGCAGCGCAGCCTGCAGGTCCCTGAAAGTCGCCGGCGGCTGCTGCAGGTGGCACCTCATGGCAAGCCTGGTGAGCACCACGTCTATTACTGGCGTGTTCTTGTCGAACTTCCTCGAGCCTGCGGACGCCACCATGTTCTTGAACGCATGCTCCAGCATGTCCTTGTTGTACCGCCACAAAGTGTGGCACAGCCCGTACTTTGCATGCTCGATATACAAAGGCGAGTTCTCGCTGTCAATGTAAATATCAGTTATATTGTCCTGGTCAAGCGCCATGTTCTCGATGGGCGAGCCCAGTCCCACTGTCCACGAAGCCGCCTCGCGCCCCATGGCGAGCGCCTGCTCCTGCGTGATGTCTATTTTCTCAAGCGATGCCTTGTCTATGAACTGCTGGGTCATCTCCCTGCTCTTGTCGTCGAAAATAGTGGTATAGTCCACCATCTGGTTTATTTCCTTCAGGCCTTCCTGTATTGCGACGCGCAGCATCTCCTGGAGCTTGACAGGCATTTCCTCAATTACAGGATTCTCGATGGTGTAAATGTGCGCCTCGCCGCCCGGCACGTCGTATATTTTTACCTTCAGCCCATGGTCAAGCTCATAATTCGCCTCAGGCGCGTCTATCGGGGCGGCGTCCTTCGGCACAGTGAGCATGAAATTCGACATGAAAAGCAGCGACTTGAGCCCCAGTAGGACAAGGAAAGCTGCGCGCATGTCGCCGGTTTTCTTGCAAAGCATGTACAATGACGATTTTGTGTAGGCATCCAGTATCCCGTTCATCCACGCATGGAAGTTCCTGTACCCCTCCACAAACACCGCCTTTTGCGGATAGGGCTCATTGTAGCCGCGCAGCACCTGCTCTGCCACCATGGGGTTCATGAACATGTAGTCGTAAAAGTCCTTGAGCAGCTTCTTCCTCTGCAGGTAATGCTCGTCCTCTATCTTTCCATATGTCTTCTGGTTGAGCATTATGCCTTCCACTTGGCGGATTAGCGCGTCATACTCGTAGATGATGGCGGTCTTCTCCTCGTTGAGCTCAACCATCACTTCCTCTTCGTACCTCATGGTCTTCCAAAGCTTAGGAAGCGCCGAGGTCACGCGCATGTGCGAGTTTATGCACTGCGGCGTGGCAAGCCCGAGCCCGCAGGTAGGGCAGTCCATTATGAGCCTCGTGCCTTGGTAGCTAGGTCTGCATCCCATGACAGGGAATTCGCGCGCGAGCTTTTAATCGTTATCGGCACTATTTTTTGCATGGGCGAAACATCCGGACGCCAATCAGCAGTATATGGCGAAGTCAACCGAAAGTGGAAGGCCACATGCCGCGTGCTCCTTGGCGGGGAAGTGGGCGAGCTTTCTGATTTTGCGGATTGGCTATATGACTATAACGGGCCAAGGCGCGTGGAAAAATCGATAAAATCCGGGAAGATGGTTGTTTCCTACGACGGCAGGTATTCAAAGGGCGCGCGGTGGATTTCTCTTGACGAAGTCGATTTTGCCAACAAGCCATCCGCCCTTGACATAAACAGCATCAAGGACATCGATTCCATCCTTCAGGGGATTTCCGGGCAGGTAATATACGCCGGCAACATAAACCTCGGAAACTCCACCGGGATAGAGGACAGCACCACGGTGATGGACTCGCACTTCATCTACCATTGCGAGTCGGCATGGGCTTCAAAATACGCGGCATATACCTCCCACTTGATCGGCGAATGCATATTCGGCGGGCACTGCGTGAGCAGCAACTTCCTGATAAGGTGCAACACCATCCTCTCGGACAGGTGCTTCGAGGCTGCAAAATGCGACCTCTGCTCGGGAATATACTACTCGCACGGGCTCTCTGCCTGCCACGACTGCATGTTTTCCTTCAACCTGCGCGCCAAGAGGAACTGCATTGGCAACTTGCAGCTTTCCAAGGAAAAATACGCGGAATTGAAGCAGAAGCTGGTTTTGGAAATGCGGGAAAAGCTAAAAGCAACGCACAGGCTTCCGCATGTCATTGACTTGTTCAAAGATGAAAAACCCGACTATGCGCCGATGCTTAAGGCTCTGGCCAAACGGCAGGGAACAAAGGGACCAAAGGCAGACAAGAGCGTGATTGAAAGCGCATTCACCAAGACCTGCAAGCTAGTGTTTGGCGTCCCATACGCCGGAATTGACAGGTACGCCCCCTGGCTGAAAAGGAACACCAGGCGCTTCGAGGAATGCAAGTCCTGCGCAACTGGCAAGCCACTCCCAAATCCCGACTACGCCGATTTCCTGCGCTTCCCGCGCGACAGGCTGCTTTCCCTTGAGGAGGCCGAGGCGGCTGCCGAAAGCCTGGCATTGGGCGAAGTCGAGGCAGGCGGGCTTTGCCTCGCAAACGCCGGCAAGGCGCTTTCGCGCATCGCATACTTCTCGCCAGAGCTGAAAACCGGGAACAACGCGAACAACATCGACTGCCCGATAGAGATTGACTGCACTGACTGCTACCGCAGCATCATAAACATAGGGAGCAAGCGCTGCGCCTATGGCTGGTGGCCAAGGAATTCTGAGCATCTTTTCGGGTTCAACCGCACCAGGCTGTCGGCGTTCTGCATAAACACTTTTGACTCCGAGAAAATCCAGCGCTGTTTCGAGGTTTCCGAGGCAAGGGGCAGCTCTGACTGCTATTATTGCCACAACATCGAGAACTGCCAGGACTGCCTGTTCTGCTTCAACGCAAAAAACCTGAAATGCGCCGTCGGGAACATCCAGCTTCCGCGGGAGAAGTACCTTGAGGTGAAAACGCGCGTGCTTTCGCAGCTGAATGAAGAGCTTTCAAGAACCGATTCAATCTCGCTTTCGATTTTCAACCTGCCGGATTGCATCAAGGCGATGGCTAAATATCTATAATTTATGGCAAAAAATCAGCTTTACTCGAAAAGATGCACGTACATTGTGTAAACTTTTGCCTGCCTTGACGGCGTAAAAGCTACGTTGAACCCCTTTTTTTCATAAAAGGGAATTTTTTCCCTGTAAGCATGGACTGCCAGGAAAGGGAAGGAAATCAATTCATTTATCCTGTGCGCCTGCTTGATGGCAGCCGCAATGAGCAATGTTGCCGCGCCCCTTCCTTCATCTTCCCTATTTGTCGCCAACCGCCCTACAATCAAGCATGGCATGTGGCGAAGGCGCTTTATACTGTATGGCTTGTCCTTGATCCTCACTTTATGGAATGTCCTTTTCTTTGAAAGCTTGAATGAGCCGATGTAAAGCGAGATATAACTCACAATCCGCCTGGTTTTCTTCTCGACAAGGAGGTAAGTGTCGCTCAGCCTGAACATTTGGCTCGCAAGCGCGTCATCCCTGAGGAAAGAGTTTTCATCCATGCTGTCGGATAAGAAGCCGTCAAAAAGAGAGGCATGTTCAGGGCGAAGCTTTTCTATTTCGACCTCTGGCTCTTCAAACCTGGTTTTTGGCACGGCTGCACCTCAGAGGACATTGAGCCGCATCTTCTTTGCCATTGCAAACATCTTTGCCCTGTTTTTTGCGTTCTTATTATTGCCAAGGCTAGCCAAAAACTCGCCAGTCTGTTTTGCATTGAGACTTATGAGGGTCTTGATTTCCCGCGCCATTCTACTCATCTCCATCCAATATGCGTTTTCCTGTATTAAATTGTTTTGTCCGTCTTTTATAAACCTTCATAGAGTGGGATGCCGGTGGAATTGCGATTCAGCATCTTCGCCGCAGCGATGTGCTTTTTCGTCGAAACGAAAAAGCATCAGACATCGGCTCGCGAGCCGATGCTGAAGATGTCTGATGCATTTTGCTGCAGCAAAATGCACATCCACCACCTGCCAAAATCTTTTGATTTTGCCATGCCGGTGGAAATTTAGCGTATGCGCTCTCTAGAAAAAGCCATTTTCAAAAAAATCGCACGCAGCCCGCTTTTGGCGGGCCGCGCCTGAAAAACAAAAACGTTCAAACTACTTAGGCATTCTTTAGCTTCGCCTTGTAGACGTAGCCGTCCTTGCCAAGGTAGTACATGTAGCCGCCCTGCTTTGCAATCTTCTCAGAGCCGACTTTCTTCTTCTTGCCCTTCTTGTTGTGCTTCATTGGGGCTGCCCATACATACCCATCCTTTCCGATGTAGTAGAGGAAGCCGTCCTCGCGCGATATTTTTTCGGTTCCTATCTTCTGTCCCATATTCGCACCTCCAAAATAGAT
>Ga0247841_10012053_pt1 | contig 11344 bp, 3 predicted proteins | sample LaCruzMarch2015__2_FD_192410 | JGI IMG/M metagenome (GOLD analysis project Ga0247841, IMG submission 192410) | Freshwater microbial communities from meromictic Lake La Cruz, Castile-La Mancha, Spain - LaCruzMarch2015_18m | ecosystem: Environmental > Aquatic > Freshwater > Lake | place: Spain...
GATGCCGAATCGCTTAATTTGTTGCCTTGCAGGCCTTTCACGGCAGCAGGGGCAAACATTTTTGCCAACTCTGCAGTTTCGCCAAAGCCTTCGTAGGTTCTTCCCCACCTTTCATTCTGTGGAACAGCAATACAAGGGGCAAAAGTCCAGTCGATGCCCGTTCCGGCAATTTCAATGGCAGTTATCCGTGCAGCCTTTTCTACCAAATCAGGGTTGCGCGTGCAGCCCAGGCCTATGTTGTGAGGAAAAATTACAGCTCCACTTACATTATTATGTCCATGAACGGCATCAACACCATGAATAATTGGAATTCCCAATCGGGTTTTAAGTGCATAAGACTGTAAATCGTCGTACATATCGGCCCAACCTTTAGCTGAATTATCAGCAGGATCGGCGCTTCCACCGTTTAAAACGGAACCCAATAAATAAGTTGTGATTTCATTTTTCTTATTTGAAATGGCAGCAAAATCACCCTGGGTCATCTGCCCAATTTTTTCATCGAGAGTCATCGTCCCGAGTAAATTTTTTACACGGTCTTCGACAGGGGCATTTGGATTTTTGTAAACCTGTGACTGTGCAGTATGTACAATCAAGCTTAGGAAAATACTTAAATACAGATATCTAAACAACTTTCTCATTTTTTCTATTTTATTTTTCATCGAATAAGCAAACCGAAAGGCTCACAGCGACTAATGAAACCGAAATTCTTTTGAATCGAATAGTCATAACTACTTTCTTATTACAAACTTGTGACTAAGAGACTGGTTTGAATTACTCAAAACCAATAGATAAACACCATCATTTAAATTGAGATTTATGGATTGTTCTTCATGTCCATTTTTTGAGAATAACATATTTTTTCCTGTCATGTCAAAGATTTCGATTTTACTGTATTCAAAGCCTGGGCTGGAAATGAATATTTTATCGTTAGCCGGGTTTGGATATACCTCAATTTGATTCGCTTCAATATTTTCAATGTTGGTTATTATACTTTTTTTTACAACATCTATCCAGTTGATATTAAAACCTCCTTTGGTAGCAACAATTTTTAGATAATGCTTTCCTTTAGGCAAGGTTGCATCCAATTTTACCGATTCGTACTTTTGCCAGCCACCGGTATTTGATGAATTTACTTTGCCAATACTCTTTTCATCAAGGTATATTGTAATTACTCCACCACCATATTGTGAAGCTATCCTGCATGTTATTGTATAGGTTGTATCTTGATTTATATTTATTGCATATTCGAGCCAATCGCCTGTTTCAATGTATCCAATATTCTGGCCACCTCCAACATCGCTTGTATTTTCTGTTTGAGTGCCTTGCTGTGTAGTGTATTTTTCTGCTTCAATTTTTCCGGGAACTGCAATCCATTTTGGCTCCGGAATTGTATTCTGAACCATGTGATTGGTAAATCCTTCCAACACTCCACGATCGGTTCCGGTTATATTCCCAGGTGAATATGAGGCTTTTACAAAATTTCCAAAAAACATTTTACTTGCCGGGGTTAAAATAATTGTTTTGTCAGCAATAAAAATGTCATTAATTACAAGATCTTTGTCATTAACAGATAATTTAAAAAACTTTGTTTGCTCAATTGCAGCAGCAACTGGTTTATCAAATCCCAGTATTACAGACATACCATCCGAAGAGGTTTTTGCACTTATAATTTGTAACGGAAGCCCAATGGAGAAATTTTCAACAGGCAAGTTATTGATTGGTTTCAGACTTCCTCGGTCAACAGACTTTATGTCTGAACCTGAATAAGTAACAGAAAGAATGTAATCGGCAAAAACCTGTTCTTTGGAAGTTAGTCTGATTGTAGCTGAGTCATCTCCATTATAAGAAACATCTGAAAATAAGATTTTTTTCGTACCCTTAAAATCAGCAGTCATATATAAACCATCAAATGAAACAGGTTTTTGCATTTTCTTATTAAAAGTAAGAAATACATACTTTCCATCTTCGCTGGTTTTGGCTCCTATTATTACCGGAGAAGAACCGTATAACAAATTATTAACCAAGGTGTCGGTTATATGCTCCAACCCAATATTAAAATTCGAAACTACATTACCACTGCTATATGATAATTTTATCGAATCATTTTTTGTAATTGAATTCTTTAAAACAATGTTTATCTGATTGGTACTATCATTTAAAAAGACAGAATCGATTTCAACAAGGGTATTTTCAACTTTTACTGAAAAGCCATTGTAAACAGGCTGCTTTTGAATTATTTCTGTAAAATCGACTTTAATAAGTTTTGGGTCATTGATGCCAACTTCAGAATATTTGTATTTTGGACTTTTAACTGCAATAAGCTCATACGTTTTTCCAGGCTCTGTTGAAAAATCATACAATTGTGTTGTTTTTAAAGAAACATTGTTCAGTTTAGCTGAAGGTGAAACAATTGGTTCTTTGATATTTGTTAAATCAAAAAATGGATTGGGGTTATCGCCAGAGGCCAATTTCAGTAAGTTACCTTCCTTAAAACCCAAGGTGTTTGGAACACGTATGCGGCAATTTCCTCCAAGGTTCGATTTAATGGTTACTTTTTGGACTACACCGTTCTCCCAGGTAAAACTAACATCGAATCCTCCATAAGCCCTTAAGCCAGTTATATCGCCGATTTTCCAATCATCGGGCAAAGCCGGGAGAAAATGGATTGCTCCATCATGGCTTTGCATGAGCATTTCGGTAATACCCGAAGTGCAGCCAAAATTACCATCAATCTGAAATGGAGGATGAGCATCGAACATATTTGGATAAGTTCCTCCAGATGCCGGATTTACCGGGTCAACCAATGTTAGCTGGTCGGTAATAAGTTTACGGGCGTGGTTTCCATCTAGCAGGCGCGCCCAGAAATTCACTTTCCAACCCATTGACCAACCGGTACTTACATCTCCTCTGTACTTCAGTGATGTGCGCGCCGCATCGAACAATTTTGGCGACTTGTAGGGCGAAATCTGGCTGCTGGGAAATAATCCGTATAAATGTGATACATGCCGATTTTGGTCGCTGGAACTATCCCAGTCCTGCATCCACTCCTGCAACTGGCCAAGTCGCCCTATTTGCATAGGAGGCAAACGGTCGAGCGTTTTCTTGTATTCGACCATTAAAGCATCGTCCACTTTTAACAACTCTGCGGCTTTTATCGTCTTTGTATATAAATCAAATAATAGCTGGTTGTCCATTGTTGCCCCGGCGCAAATGGATGCTGAATGAATGGAAGGATTATTCTCTGGCGAAATGGAAGGACTGACTACCAGCCACTTATTCTTTGGTTCTTCGATTAAAAAATCCTGATAAAATTCGCAGGCACCTTTAAGTATTGGATATACAGTTTCGAGGTATTTCAAATCGCCGCTGTACAGGTATTTTTCCCAGAGATGTTGCGACAGCCATGCGCCTCCCATTGGCCACATGCCCCAGTACGAACCGTCTATCATTCCGCAAACACGCCAAAGATCGGTATTGTGATGTGTTACCCAACCATCGGCGCCGTACATGGTTTTAGCCGTCTTTTGACCAGTAACTGCAAGTTCCTTCAGCATTTGAACCAATGGTTCGTGCATTTCGGTGAGGTTTGTTTTCTCAGCGGGCCAGTAATTCATCTCGGTATTGATGTTAATGGTGTATTTACTGTCCCACGATGGAGAAACCTGATCGTTCCACAAACCCTGCAAGGTAGCAGGTTGTCCGCCCGGTTGCGAAGCGGATATGAGCAGATATCGTCCAAACTGATAATACATGGCAATCAACTCAGGATCGCTGGTTCGCGAAAAATTCTTTATCCGTAAATCTGTCGGATAGGATGAAACAGCAGATTTACCCAGATTGAAGCTTACCCTGTTGAAAAATTTCTGATATGCACCAATATGATTTTCTAAAAGATCATCATAACTTTTTGAATCAGAAGCAATGAGATAAGCATTGCATTTTTCAGTTTCGTTGGCTGTTAAGGTTTTATAATCAACAAAATTGGTTGCAATTGAAATCAATATTAATACTTCGTCGGCATTTACAACATCAATTTTTTGTGTTGAAGCTTTCAAAGATCCACCTTTGTTAAGAATTTTGGTCCGTGCATTGAATTTTACCTTTCCGGTTACACCCTCGTTTGAACCTGAAAGCCCGGTCAATTCAAGAACGTTATTATCAATAACTTTAATTGTTTTTTGTAACGGACCATCCATCGAAGCAGAAAATGTAAGTTTGCCTGCCTCGCTTGCCGAAAGCCTCACAATAATCAGTTGGTCTGGCTGCGATGCAAAAACTTCGCGCTTGTAGTTTACACCACCAACTTTAAATGTTGAAGTAAATACCGCCTTTTCGAGGTCGAGTTCACGATAATATTCGGAATATCCGCTTAATCCAGAAAATGTAAGTTGTAAATTTCCCACAATCTGATAGATCGCCCCCTGAAATTGTTTGGCTTTTATCTTAGCGTCAGCCATTTTTTCGGCTTCAGCATATTTCCCATCAAAAATTAACTTGCGAACTTCGGGCAATGCCGCCAAAGCATCAGGATTATCGTTATTTGTCGGGCTTCCCGACCAGAAAGTACTTTCGTTGAGCTGAATTTTTTCCTTCAATGGATCGCCAAAAACCATTGCGCCCAGTCTGCAGTTACCTATCGGTAAAGCTTCGTTCCAAACTGTTGCAGGTTTGACATACCATAACTTAAGTTTTCCTCCTTGTTGGGCAACAGAATTATTAAGAATCAAAAAAATCAATAAATTGATAATAAATAACTTCTTCATGATAGCGTATTTTCCTTTAGGTATAGATTTAGTTGTATAAAAATTTTCTAAGTATATTTAACAAAACCAAAAAATTAGTTTTGAACGACAAATTGTTTGTTAATGGTTTCACTTTTATTACTAACCTTTAAAATATATGTTCCATCGCTTAGCGCTAACGGAATTAGATAATTCTGAACATATTCCATTTTTTCAGAGAAAAGTTTTTTCCCCGTCATATCAATTATCTCAATTTTGTCGAATTTAAACCCGTTACTCCTGATTTTCAATTCTTTATTTGCCGGATTTGGGAATATCTCAAAACCGGTTTCATCCATTGATTTCAGGCCGGTATTGGTGTCTTTTATGAAATTAATCCAGTTAATATTGGTTTGTCCGTTGGCGAAAAACGCGCGAAGTATTTGTTTGTCTTTTTTTAGCGAAACAGTGGTTTTTACAGTTATCCAGGTTTGCCATGCGCCGGTTGCAGGAAAACCGGTTGTTGCCAAAGTTTTGGTTTCGGTATTTCCGGGTATTTGAAGAATTATTTTGCCTGCTCCCTGACCGGCAACACGATACTCTACTGTATAATTTCCTTCCTCGGCCACATCTACAGCAAAATCGAGCCAGTCGCCGGCATCGATGTATCCCACATTTTGCCCGCCACCTGTATCGCTGGTTCCTTCAGTTTGAATGCCATAACCGACATTGTACTTTTCGGCTTCCACTTTCCCGGGAATTGTCATATAAACCGGAGCTTTTAGCGAATTCGTTACCTGTAAATCAATTATCTCTTTTAATTCACCACCATCAGTTGATTTGATTGTTGATCCACTGAAATCGACCAAAACCACATCGGCATAACGAACAGGATTTTTCAGGCTTATGGTGATTTTTGAATTAATACTGGAAACCTTATCAATCTTACCAAATACATCATTGATTTTCACAGAGAAAAATGGAAATTCATTCGAAACATCCTGCAAATTCTTATTCATGACTATTTCTGTGGAAAGGCCGTTACTGGCAACCGATGCTGAAACAATTTTCGGAGGTTCGCCGGGCGAAAGGTTTTCAACCGGAATAGCCGTAAATGGAAGTAGAATTCCCAAATCTTCGCTTTTTATGGTATTTCCAGAATAGGAAAGCGTTAAGTTATTGTTGCTGAATGTTTTTATTGCGGGATATAAAATCAGTTCGAAAATGTTTGCTTTACTTTGAATTAACGAATCGACAACTATCTCTTTCCCGTTGGAAAAGAATGAAATACTGTTCTTCGTCCAGCTTTCGGCCAATAAACTTTTTGAAAAAGAAATTAACACCTGCGACCCATTGATATTGGTTGTTGCACCAACTACCCGGGGAGCAGAACCTTGCAACAAATTTTCAATCAATTTATCAGCAAAAGCTGTTAATGGCAGGCCATCTGCTGAAAGTACATTTCCCGCCTGGTAGCTTGATGTTATCTTATCAGTTTTTGTAATTGAAACTGCGGTGAATAAAACAAAACTATTTTCTGAAGCAAACCATTTTACCGAATCAACTTTTGCTGCATTGTCGTTTACTTTCAGAGCAAAACCGGAAAAAGAATCCTGCTGCTTCATTTCTTCAGAAATACGAATTTTTACCCCTTCCGCAGAATTGGTAACTGAACCTGATTTATAAACAGGGGCTTTTACCTCACTAAGAAAATACCTTTTACCTGCCTGCGTAGTGAACTTGTAATTTTCACCCACCTTTTCTACTGAAATTTTACTGCCGCCTTCATCAGTTACCTTGAAATTCTTGTCTTTCCAGGGATTTTTCAGGATGCAATCTTTGCCCTTTTCACTAAAAATCTGAACATCGCTGATGATACCTTTGTCCGAAGCTGCCGAAACCAAAAAAGCGCCCTGTGTTCTGAAATCTTTAAACCTGGCATTTGCCCATCTGGCAGGCAATGCAGGGAAAATCCGGATTACATCACCCCAGCTTTGCAGCATCAAATAAGCAATACTTTCCACGCCTGACAAAGGTGTTTCAATTACCGGGTTCATGCCTTCTTCGTACATGGTATTTAAATGAATTTTTGGTTTCAGATAATCCAAAGTGGTCAAAGCTTTGTCGCCGTTTCCAAGTATTCCGTACATGGCGCAACCTCCTGTAAAAGTGTACCCGGCAGCGCCGCTATTTGTAGTGAGGCTTATCCAGCGGTTTACCGAATTGGTAATCGTGGTTTTTGTTTGCTGATTGTCGTCTATCGTCACTGAATGGTAAGGATAGATGGCCAACAGGTGCGAATAATGGCGGTGGCCTTTATCGAAACCTTGCGTTGGATTTATCATGTATCCATTTGTATTGGTTGGAAATGGCAATAAATTTTGCAATTTTTCTTTCCAGGTTGCACGAAGCGGGTCGTTCATAACAAAAAACGAATCCAATTCCAAAAGCGCTTTCAACGACCAGTCGATACTCATCAGCGTATAGTTGGCATCTTTGTATAGTTTGCTGTCATCGTATTCCGGCGAACGTCCTTCTTTAACGTGGTATTTCCCATCGGCTTCTTTTGTTAATAATGAAAGTAAGAAAGCTGTACTCTCTTTCAGAATAGGAAATAAATTCTTACCCACATTATCGTCAGCCGAATATTTCCAGTATTTGTAATAACATTGCAAGGCCCAGGGTAAATTGCCAAACTCGTCGCCCCAGGTACCTTTTCCATCGTAAGCTGTTGAACGGCCAACCATTCCACCGGGTTTTCCACCAAACGAAGTAGCATTGGCCCGAAATGCCCCTGACTTGTAGATACGGTCAATGCCATCGACCAACGAACGCCCGACTTCCAGTTTATTCGCGCTGTACATCGGGTAATAAGCCAGTTGAACATTCAAATTCCACCAAATTGCCGACCAGCCGCATTGAGTTGTCCATGTTCCCTGTGTATCAATCAATAAACCGGCGGTTTCTGAAGTAGTACATCCAAATTTGTACACCTGCAACCACCAGAATTTTTGCCAGTAGGTGTCTTGTTCTATCTCCAGATAACTGCTTTTCATGTAATCATTCCACCAGTTGCGATTTCTGGTTAAGGTGGCATTGTCGCCTTCAGCAAGTACCGATTTCAGGCGGTTGGTAGCATCTAATGTAGCGTTTTGAACTGCTTTGGTTAAATCACTGATATCATCGGTACCAATGGTTACATAAAAAATCTGGTTGCTTTCGGTTTTTACCAGTTGTGTTGCTACGGCCTGTGCACCGCGGGTCTTCATTTTACTGGTTATCAAATCAATTTCGCCCTGCTTGCTTCGTGCAGGTTTTGTAGCCACCTGACTGACATACTGATTCGGGTCTTTTCCTCCACCATAGAATGCGGTGCTAACTGCCCACTGCTCGCGGAAACCAACTGTTGCCAGCGATTCCTCGCCAGTAGTTTTCATTTTCACCACGAAGGCATTGTTTTTACGGTCTGCAATAGCCGTCCAGTTTATCTCACCTTTATCAGTCGAGATAATTCCGCTGGTTTCCCCGTTCCAGATATCCATACGCATGGTCTGACGGGTGGCATTGCCGATTGGGTTAATCACAATGTCGCCAATAAAAACCCGTGAATCGCACATGTCAACTCCACTGATGTAATTGTGCGCCACGGCTTTATAGTGACCAAGCATCATGCGGATGCCATTTGGATTTTTGTTGTCCTGGGTAATCATAGCCCCCTGAACGCCGTCGCCAATAAAAGCGCCTTTGAAAAAACTCGAATCGAGGTTATTGTTCCAAACCAGATCGTTTTTAGAAACTTGTTCAGGCCAATTTATCGTCTGTGCTTCAAGTCCAAACGACATAACCCCTACAAAAAAAATCAATAAAATACTTTTAAACCTGTTTTCCATAATTATTATAGTTAGGTTGTTGTTGATATATTATAAATGAAGCATAATCGATGCTTAGCTATGTTTAAATATTTCTTTTTCAAAAATGTCTTCTTCTCTGTCAATAGATGAATAGATCTTTACGGTACAAAATTTTCCCAAACCTCTTTCACCAATTGGGGTTGTGGTACAAACAGAAATTTTTCCGGATTTTCTTCAAACTGTTCGTAAATCGATTTTCCGGGTTCAATGCCTAATTGCGTATAGATTTCAGGATTTTTCTGAACCAATTCACATTTTTCGTAATTCGGGTTTTTCTGCCACTCAATTTCTCCTGAAGGGGATATCACCGGAAACCAGGCCAACCCTTTGTGAGCGCGCACACCATCGTATTCGAAACCATATTTGCGGTCGCACCAGGCGCCAAAAGTAAGCGGTTGTTCAGCATCGGCGCTGATGGTGGCATGTGCCCAATACGGAGGAACTATCACCACTTCGCCCGGACCTGCAACCACTGCAAAACAACGACCCGGATTATCTTCAGCCGTTTCCTGCATGTAAATAATGGCCTTGCCGCTCCAAATTTCGTACACTTCGGGAGTTGACCAGCCCGAAAGCGGCGAAACTTTGTGGATATGCCCCTGGCTGCGAACTGGTTCATCTCCCAATTTTCCGGCAGCGTAGGTAACCGTTCCATACAATAAATGCAACTTTTTGAGCAAAGGCAAATGCTCCGTTTTGCCAACATCCATTGCAATGGAATACACCGGGTCGGGGCCATCGCATTCTGGATTGCGCAGGCTTTTTCGAATCGAATCAAGTGTACGGTTTTCTACTTCGGGTCCAAAAACATTGGAGCCATATTCAAAACCCATTGGCTGGACAGTAGGTTGTATATCAAAACCGGGATAAAATTTCATCTCTTTTTATTTCAAAACTCTGACAGGGTTTGAAACCCTGTCAGAGTTAATTCAACAATCTAAAACCTCACATATCCTTTCATAGTGCCACATTTCTGGCCTTCTCCTGCTCCGTATGGGCGAATGGTGTATACTCCAACTTTCGCCGGAACAATAAACACTTCGGCATAATGCACCACAAAGGGCTCAAAAGCTTGGGTAGGACTTTCAATAATCACCTCGTCGCCTTCTACCAGACAAATCACATCGATACCGCCATTGGTATTGTGTTCCACTTTTTTGGTGAACCAGTGGCGGCGTGTTTCAATAAATTCGCGTTCGTGCAAACCGGTGCGTTCTTCCACCCAGCCATCGCCTTCGGCCACTTTTTCAATGCAGTTTACCAGATTTTTGCGTGTCCATTCGGTTGTCCTGTTCCATTGAATATTCTTTTTACCGTGCTCAATATTTATCGGACGTGGTTTTCCATCCATACCCAATCGACCCCAATCCCATAATTTAAACGTAAAAATGTAAGGTGTGGCGCTGATTTCGAGAACCATACTGCTTCTTCCCGAACAGTGAATGGTTCCGGCCGGAATGAGTACATGGTCGTGCTTTTTCATGGGCCAGGTTTGCACATGCTTTTCGGCTTCGAAAGGCTTTCCGCCTGCTTGTGCTTCTTCCAAATCGGCCAGCATTTCGTCAGGATTAACACCCTCTTTTAAGCCCAGGTACACAATGGCGTCGTCTTCAACATCCATCATGTAATAACTCTCGTCCTGCGTATAATGCAGCCCAAATTTTTCCTGAATATATTCCGTCAACGGATGAACCTGAAGGCTCAAATGGCCGCCTTCCATTGTATCGAGGTAGTCGAACCGAATGGGAAATTCGTCGCCAAATCGTCCGTGAACCGGATCACCCAGCAACTCGCGCGGATGCCTGAATACCAAATCGATGGAAGGAATTTCAATCACATCGTCACCAAATTTCAGCAACAAGCTGTTCTCTTCGGGAACTGCATTAAAACACCATGCATAATTGGGAGCCGATTCATCGAGATTGCAGACCTCTTTCATCCATTGACCACCCCATGGTCCGGGGTCGAAAAACGGCACAACACTGAACGGACGGTTGGTCGCAATTTCCAAGCCTTCCAAAATGGCTTTTCCTTCAACCAGCTTAGGCTGACCAATTTTATTGGTATCGAGCAGGAAATCCCATTGGTCAAACAGTGTTTTTTTCAGGCGGTCGCAAACGCGCCAATCCACAAAAAAGCCCTGTTTGTAAAGCAGCATCCAGTCGGCAGTGTCGCGGTTTTTTACACCCAAATTATCAACCAAATGCTGTCGCATACGGAGTTGGATTTCCCAACGAGCCATGTCTGCGTAAATAAGGGCCTCCCCCCAGCCCCCTCCGAGGGAGGGGGAGTTGGGACGAAGCAAACTCGCACCGCAACCGTATATTATGATGATTCCTTCTTTTATGTCAGTTAATTCAGCTTGAATAGCCTTTACTTTTTCGGGGTCGAAAAAAGCGTCCATTGTCAATCGGGTGAGGAAACCAAAAATGCGGTCGTTGGTTACATCGGGGAACACCAGTTTTTTGATTTCCTCTTCGGGCAACATATAATCTTCGGCCTGAATAAACCGGTCGTAATTCAGCCCCGATTTCAGGTTTGAAATCAGTTCTTCGTGAATTACGCCCTGGTAGGTTTCAATTGTCACTAACTTTTTCTTTTCTGAAAGCGCTGAAATTGAATCATTAAGGCGTTCGCAAATTGCTTCCCATCCGTTTTCAACTTTGTACGATTCGTTTTTCACTTCCACTACAGGAAGGTTTGTAAACTTCG
>Ga0247841_10012056_pt1 | contig 11340 bp, 13 predicted proteins | sample LaCruzMarch2015__2_FD_192410 | JGI IMG/M metagenome (GOLD analysis project Ga0247841, IMG submission 192410) | Freshwater microbial communities from meromictic Lake La Cruz, Castile-La Mancha, Spain - LaCruzMarch2015_18m | ecosystem: Environmental > Aquatic > Freshwater > Lake | place: Spain...
GACAGCTACGTGTGGGATTTCGGCCCGTTTGGCGGTTCGCTGCTGACCAATCCGACAATCAGCGTGCCGGATCGGACGACCATCCGGGTCGGGCTGATGGCCGAAAACGCTTACGGATGCCGGGATACTGCGGAGCAGGAAATCCTGGTGTATACGGCGCCTGTGCTCGATTTTGGCATCGAGGACGCCCGCGGGTGCAGTCCGCTGGCGGTACTTTTTGAAAATGCATCTTTGGGTTTGAACCGGTACGCCTGGGATTTCGGCGATGGCAGCCGCGCTGAGGAGGCCGAACCGCTGCATGTGTTCGAAAAGCCGGGTTTGTACACGGTAACGCTGTATGCGAGTGCCGATTCGGTGTGTTTTGATTCTTTGCGCTTCGACAACCTGGTGCAGGTGTTGGTTTCGCCCACGGCGGCATTCAGTTACGAGGAAGTGACGGACACCACGGTGAACCCCAACGGCATCATTCGTTTTTTTGACGCGTCGGTTTACACCAGCAGCTGGCGTTGGGACTTTGGCGACGGCGACAGTTCCAGGCTGCAAAATCCGGTTCATCGTTACGGGGTGAACGGCCCCAAAATGGTCACCCTGATTGCCGCCAACGGTACGGGCTGTACCGATACGGCGGCGGTGGCCATTGTACCAGCCTTGTTTGGCTCGCTGTACATCCCCAACGCCTTATCGCCCGATGCCGGCGACCCCGGTTCGCGGTATTTCCAGCCCCGTGGCGCGGGATTGGAGGCATTCGAGATATCCATTTTTACCTCCAACGGGCAGCGGGTGTGGCATTCTACGAAGCTCGAAAACGGCATGCCGGTGGAGTATTGGGATGGAACGTTTGAGGGCACGCCGGTGCCCCAGGGACTGTATTGGTGGAAGGGCCGGGGGCGCTATGTCAACGGTCGGCTGTGGGAGGGGATGTCGTACGATGGCAGCCCGGGCCAGACGGAGGGGAAGGTGATGTTGTTGCGGTGATGCGGGTTAGTGGAGTGACGGGGTTGCTGCCCATGACCCTGTCACTCCATATTTTTAACCCAAAAATGGAGCATTTTTTCCGATTCGGTTTCTTCATTGATGTCTTTCCAGTGCATGCGACAAACCAGGTTCTTCGTTTTTTCGAAGCCTCTTTTTCGCCAGAAATCGTCTAACGGATTGTAGTCATGCGGCTTAAACGGGTGATTTTCGGGTCTGATGACGCCACAAAAAGTGATTAATTGGAATCTGTTCAGGGCTTTAACCCAGTTTTCCCTGTGTTCGAAAAATTGCACACCGATGCCTTTCCCCCTGTACGCATTCAGGAGGATGGATTCACCGTAGTAAAATAGTGTAGACACATCTGCGTGCGCGTCCAACCAGGGTTTTTGTACATTTTCGGTTTCACATTCCATGGGGATTCCGGTGGAAGCGCCAATGATTTGATCACCGTCGAACGCTATGGCGATGATGCTGTCTGCCGAATCGCTATACGTTTTCAGGTAGGCCCGCTCGTACTCCATTGATCCGTCGTACAAGTATGGAAAATCTCTAAATACAGCTATGCGCAATTTGGCGAGTTCGATGATGTATTTTTCATCTATCGAACCGGTAAACGACCGAACAGTTATCATGGCTATTAGACACTTAGCAAAAAATTTTCCTTTTTCAACGACTGGTCTTGATACAGGTTAGTCGTCGTCACTGCTTTTTCCAAAACCGCTTTGAGGAGGTTGAAATTATTGGGTTTTGTAATGTACACATTTGCGCCATGGATGAAAGTTTCCTCAATATCATCTTCATTGTCGGATACTGTATTCCGTCATTTACGGTAAATACAGTGGTTTGAATTGTTAACTCCAAAAAAGCTTCTATGAAAATCAGGCGGTCTGCCTCATCATCATCAGCCAGCAGGATGTCGATGGGTTGAATTACCATTATGATTTAGTTTTGGGTGAAACAGGAATATATACATTGAAAGTGGTTCCTTTATGCAGTTCGCTCGACGCAGTAACCATGCCATTGTGGTTGTCAACTATTTTTTTGACGATGGCTGAGGTGCTGCACATATATAAAAGCCATACCTGTGTCCGATGGCAGGTGTTGCAACAACTCCATCATGGCTTCCAATCCGCCTGCCGATGCACCTATGGCAACAACAGGAAATTGGCTCCGGGGCAGAGCACTCGGGCTGGGCGCATCAGGAGTGGTTCTGCTTTTTTTAGTTGGCATGCAAACAATATAAGGGTTTTGAAAAAAAGGAACAAGCGTTTAAAGATGGGATGTGCCGTCAGACTATTTTTAAGTTGGATCGGGTATGGTGATGGAATCGCCTGTAATCATAAAATTTTCCTGGAGCGACATGGGATGGCTTTTTTGCGTGGTTAGGATAAGCGCTTCATAAAGAACCTTTTTGAGTTGCAAAAAGGCAACCGGTTTGGCGATGTAATAGTGTGCCGCATCCCTGAACACCCTCTTCACCATTTCGAGATTAGAAGAAGTGGAAAAAATGACAACCGGAAGGTCTTGCAGGTCGGTATTGCGTTTTATTTCGCCTAACGTGACAAAACCGTTTTTTCGGGGCATGTTCAGGTCCAAGAACAGCACATCGGGCAGCTCGCTCCAGGTTTGGAAAGTGCCTCAATTACTTGTTCACCGTTGTGTACAATGGCCAGGTGGGCGGTTACGGGCAGTTCGTCCAAAGCATCTTTGAACAGGATGCAATCGGCAGGATCGTCGTCGGCCAGCAGAATTTTGATATTTTTTGGGATCATTCTACAAAGATAGTCAATTTTGGCGTGGTATGGCGATCCGTGCTTGAGTTTTCTCTTTGGATATTGCGTTAATTTTGATACAAAAATAAGTCAAAAATTGCTCAAGGACAACTTTTGCCTCTGGCTTATGAATATGGCATTGCTTTATAATCCACCGTATCTTTGCTCCATGCAACCCATTAAAAAAGAGCACCCTAAAGAAAAAAAGAACCTCCACCCGCGCAACCAGCATCGGGAACGCTACGATTTTCAGGCGCTCATGCAGCAGTGCCCTGAACTGGCTCCGTTTGTGCAAATGAACATTTACAACGACGAGTCCATCGATTTCTCCGATCCGGCAGCGGTCAAAATGCTGAATACAGCCTTGTTGAAACAGTATTACGGAATAGACTATTGGGACATTCCTCCGGGCTACTTGTGTCCGCCGATACCCGGACGGGCAGATTACATACACTACCTCGCCACCTTGCTGGCTTCCAGCAATTTCGGGAAAATGCCCACCGGGCCGCAGATCACTTGCCTGGACGTGGGTGTGGGTGCCAACTGCATTTATCCGATCATCGGGCGACACGAATACGGTTGGCGGTTTATCGGCTCCGACATTGACCCGGTGGCCATCGCTTCGGCCAATCAAATTGTAGATGCCAACCCGACGCTGAAAGGCATGGTTGAATGCCGTTTGCAGACCAATCCGATGGACATTTTTTATGGCATCATCCAGGCGGGCGAAGCGGTGGATGTGGCCATGTGCAATCCGCCGTTCCACGCTTCGGCGGCCGACGCCGAGGCGGAAGCGCTGCGCAAACTCAGGAATCTGAATCAGGAAAAAGTGACTGAGCCCATCCTGAATTTTGGCGGGCAGGCAGGCGAATTGTGGTGCGCGGGCGGCGAAGTGCAATTTGTGCGCAACATGGTCAAACAAAGTCGGCAGTTTACCACTTCGTGTTTTTGGTTCTCGTCGCTGGTGGCCAAAAAGACCCACTTGCCCGCCATTTACGAAGCCCTGGAGCAAGCTAAGGCCACCGAGGTGAAAACCATTCCGATGGGGCAAGGCAACAAAGTAACCCGCATAGTGGCCTGGACGTTTTTGACCAAGGCGGAAAAGCAGGCGTGGCGGCGTGCGCACTGGGACGCGCAGGCATAGCAAATGCCAAATCAATGGGATTGTCAAGCCAGTAAAATTGCCCGATAACATCCTTTTACAAATCTGTAACATCGTTTTACACCCCAAAAACCGCCTGATGTTGACCTGCCGGTACCTTTGCAGCATTGTTTCACCAAACCAACAAGGTCATGCACATCCACCTCATTGCTTCTTTGATCGCCTTTCACTGCCTGGTTTCCTGTAGGCAGGACATGGGACAAACCCCGACGTTGGCAGCGAACGCCGCCTGTCAATCCATTGCTGTAAACCAGCCATTTCCGGAGACAACCCTTCCACAAACCACCAACCTGGTTTTTCAATCCGTCGACGGTGGGCAAACGTGGCAGGATGTGAGTACCGGATTGCCCAAAGACGAACAGCCAGCGCTTGTTTTTGTCCACGAAGGGGAAGTCTTCCTGGGCGCCCAAAATGGTTTGTACCGCAGCCGCATGACCAACAGTGACCCTTTTTGGCAACTGGTGCCTTTCCTCAACGGCAGGATTACTGATATTGCCCCGGGCCGCACCGGGTTGTATGTATGCAGCTACGGGCATGGCGTTTTTCAAAACATAGCGGGCACCGCGGCCTGGAAAAACATAAACAAAACCATGAAAGACAACACGGTGTGGTGTGTTTTGGAAACCCCGGACGGTGCCATTTTGGTGGGCAGCGACAGCGGCATTTTCAAATCTGCCGACGGCGGACAAACGTGGAAACAGGTTTTTGCGGAAGGCATGGTGCTCAACCTCGTCGAGTCAAATGGCGTACTCATCGGCGGCGGCGCCCGCGGTGTAGTGCGTTCCACCGACGGCGGAGCGCATTGGGATGTTGTGCTGTACGAAAACACCATGGCCAAAAACACCACACACATCAAGGACCGATTCGTCACCATCCTTGGTACGATGGACCCAACCAAACGCAATCCGCAAGGCATCACCAACCGGCTTCGGGCTTCTGCCGATGGCGGGCAGACCTGGCAGCGCATGGACCAGGCCCTGCTGCCGCTCCCCGGCGTGTACGGCATGGACGAGTCCCTTGCGCAGGCGATGGACATATACGACATCGTGCAGGCGGGCGAGTTGCTGTTTTGCACCTTTGATACCGGTGTTTTCCGTTCTTCCGACCAAGGCAAGAGCTGGACCCGCGTGCTCCCCAACACCGGCAACAAGACGCTTCATTTAGCGGCCTCGGGCCAAACCATTTTTTTGGTGCTGTTTGACGGATGTTGATCAATTTGTCCTACTTTTCGGGCATGCTTTTCGTTTCTTTTTTCAAAAATATGCGGCTGTTGCCCCTCCTGGCGCTTCCTTTTTTGGCCTGGCTGCTGCCCCCGGTGCCGGAAGACGTTTCGGGGGGGTATTCGCCCGACAAAATCAACCTGGCCTTGCGCCGAACCGCCGACGGCCTGCTGCGCCAGTCGGGCGACAGCACAAGCCGCATTCCCGCCATCGAACAGCTCCGCGCGGGCGTTTGGCGGGTACGCCTGGACGGGCCTTTGCGCTACGACCAGTTGCCAGCCCTGCTGCAAGCGTCGCTCGACCTGCACGGTGTCAAGCAGCCATACGACGTGGCGGTGCGCCGCTGCGCCGACTCCGTCATTGACCTGGGCTACCATCAACTTGATTTTTTGAAAGCACAAGCAGTGCCTTGTCAGGAGCGAGACATGCCCGAGGGATGCCATTTTATTGAAATCGCTTTTGCCGCGCCTGAAGGAGCAAAGCCGTTTGGGGCGGGACAAAGCTGGATGTGGCTGCTTTTTTTGGGTACACTGGCCGGGTGCTGGTTGCTCTGGCGCCCAAAAACGGGGGCTTCTGCCGCCACTCCCAGTGTCGAAGGAGCAGAAATGCTGTCATTTGGGCATTCGAGCCTTGATGCGGCCGGCCAGGTGCTCCACTGCGGTGGCGTGCGCCAAACACTGACGTTTCGGGAAACGAAATTGCTGCGGCTTTTTGCCGCCAACCCCGACCGGCTGCTCGAACGCGGGTTCATCCTCCAGTCGGTTTGGGCCGACGAAGGCATTTTGGTGGGGCGCAGCGTGGATGTGTTTGTGTCGAGGCTGCGGAAAAAATTGGCGGCCGACCCGTCTGTCGCCATAGTGGCAGTGCATGGAGTGGGGTATCGGCTGGAAACAGGAAAAGCGGGGTAGGTACATGGCTAAGAGCAATGCCCTGGCGGCATACATTGCCGAACAAGCACTACACCTGTTGGCCAAACGTCAGTAAATTATGGTCGGGATCGAGCATCGAAAATTCTTTTTGTCCCCAGGGTTTTATGTGCAAGTGTCCCGCCGGATGTATGGTCAGTTTTTTTTCGAGGCATGACTGATAGAGGGCGTCCACATCGTCGGTTCGGATGTACACCTGCCCGTAGTTGTCTTCGGGAACCAGCGCTGTAAATTCAAAAAAATGGATTTGGACGTTGTCTTTTTGAAGCATCAAATACCCGTCGTAATCGGCATCTCCGTATGCTTCAAAGCCCAGCCCGGCAACATAGTAGTCTCTGGTGAGCGTTTTGTTGCGCATGGGGAGTTTGGGGTTGACTTGTGTGAGCATGGCGTCTTTTTCCACAAAGTTACGCGAGTGGGAATGGAATGGCAATTGAGGCTACAAAAAGTTTTGGGGTTGGGTTTGATTTTGGGGAACGTTACGCTTCGCTGCCAAACCGCTGCGTTTAGCGAGCGGTTGGCAGGGAAGCAGTAGTTGTGTGCATTATTATTATCCTTCGGCTCGGTAGTTTGTCCCGGCGCCTTGCCCGAATTTTAAAATCAGGCGCTTTGAAATCAAATCAGATACAACCCGCTTTACCGTAGGCTTAGGAATGTTCAATTTCTCGGTAATTTCGCCTGTTTTACATCCTGGATTGTTTACGATGTAGGTGTGCACCATTCTTTCTTTTGGCGAAAGCGTACTGTCTTGTCCCGTCAGATCTAGTTTTTTCTGTAATTTATACTGAATATTCGACAATGATTCAAGGAAGAATTCTATCCATTCTGTAATATCTTCGTTGGGCCTCTGCGCTTGACAGCTTCTTAAACTTATGTAATAGTCCTTTTTTCTGCTTTCAATCTCATTTTCAAAACTCACATACTCAATCCATTTATAACCACTTTTCAGAAGCAGTAATGTTGTCAGAAGACGGCTCAGGCGTCCGTTGCCGTCCTGAAACGGATGAATACTTAGAAACTCATATACCAACGAGGCACACGCTATCAGTGGATGAACTTCTTTTTCTTGTCTGTACCACGCTACGACTTCTCTCATCGCGTCATCAGTTGGAAACCCCGGCTCAGTTGTCCTAAATATTATTTTTTTCGTACCATCGGGAAAATTCGCCTCAACTGCGTTGACGTGTTGTTTGTAATCTCCCCTATGCCAGTCATCTTTTGCACTATACTTCAGCAATTGGTTGTGCAGATTTTTTATATTACTCTCAGTCACATCAATTTCCAGAAAAGAATCGCTTATTAAATCCAGCACGTTGAAGTATCCAACAACTTCTTGAGAATCTCTGTCCTCAATTTTACTCATGCCAATATTGCCCAGCAGTGCCTCAACCTCTTCATCGCTCATTTTTGAACCTTCTATCCGGGTAGATGCACCGACGCTCTGGATGGTTGCAATCGTTTTGAGTTGTCTAAGGCTTTTACCTTCCAAGCGTTCTACCGAAGACCATGATGCATCAAACCGATCAATCCGGCTTATTACGCTCAATATCTTCCAACTCAATTTTAGATTAAAATGGTAAACTTTTTCTTTCATGGAGCAAAGTTAAAAACCCCCGATTAATTTTGAGCCGATTTGAGCCGATTATTTTGTTTTTTGAGCCGATTATTTACCCTAATCTTGCACACAATTACCCCATAAACGCAACCAACGTCGAAGCAAACCCCGCATTGCGTCTTTTACTTCGACGTTAGTTGCGTTTATGCTGGCTATGTCCGTCAACCTTTTTCACTGGCTGCCTCGGTTTGGACAACGCCTCATTGTTCACATCCGGGCATATATCCTTCACTCGTAACAAGCAGTTTAACGCTGAAAATTACAGCTAAGCAAACAATCAACCAAGCACTAGAAAAAATTTATCATGCAAAATCAAGGCTATGCCGCCAAACAGCCTACTGATACTTAACCGCCCTCACACCCGCATCAAAAAAACTTCATTTTCCGCAATACACCCCCTCGCATCCAGCAAACGCCGCAGCGTGGTGCGTCCGGTAAGCACTTGCACCGCGCCGAGTTGCTCCATGCTGAGGGCCTCGGTCAGGGGCACCTGCTGCCAGGGCACGTCGGCCGGCATGCTCAGGTACACGTGCATCGGGTAGTCGCTGAAGGATCGCGTGTGCCCGGAAAACCACCCCCAAATAGCCTGTCCTGTACCGAAGGTCGGGAGGATCGTAGAGCGGTTCAACGGAACGGTGAGAAAAGAATGTTTGAACCTCAACTGGTTCCACAGCTTAGACGAAGTGAACGATCTGCCGGGACACTGGTACAAAAGCTATAACTTTGACCGACCCCATTCAAGCCTGAAGTACAAAACCCCGGTTTCCTTTAAATCCCTAAACCAGAATCTCTACTTTAGATTGGTACCGGTAAACGGGGAGGAGGACACTTCCAGCAGATTCGCTATTTGATTCAATGCAATTGTTCGAGTAACCATTCGCGGATTGTGTTGACTGTTTCAAACTTTTCGGCAATGTAATCTTTTGTCGTAGCCCTGAAAATCAGATCTTTGTAGTCTTGATATCGGCCTTCTATATTCCAGGCACTCATTATGTGCCTCCAAATTAATGTCTGAAGTGGGCAAAGTAGTGTAACAATGCGGAGAATCCCAAAAACCAGTGAACCAAAGACCGGGAATAACCTTCACACCCAATCCCTCCACCTCAAACGGATGCTCCAACTGGTCGGGCGGTGGGATAGGTGACAGGTTATCAATTTCGATGCTGTCTTTAGTCATCATGCAGTGAATGATACGTGCCTCGTACCAGTTTTGCAACAAAAATACATACTGATCTGGTGTCAGTATCGTGTTGATGTTGCAGGGATAATTTTCCAACAGTAACGTGGTATCCCAGGATATATGAACAGGAGGATATTTCACATACATCATTAATCTGGTGCCTGAAGGTAAAATGCATTGTCCAGGGGTATCCGTACCTTCAATGATTGATTTAGATGTTCTCCAATTGCTATCATCAGTGTGGACAGCACGAACCTCAAAAACACTATCGAAAGGATTCGTTATTTCCACCTCTCCAAACTGCGTATTTATCTCACTATATGACGCAGCAGGATCTCCTCCCACCCAAACGGTATCTTTGTTTCCAAGTGCATCTTCAAACCAGATCGGTATGATGAATTGCGGCGTCTGTGCAGTTAAAGTTCCCAAACCGTAACTTGCTATTATTAGGATAATCGTTCTTATGGTTTGACAATGGTTTGGGTGAACAAACTATTGTTGAAAACGAGCTGAAGGGAATATGTTCCTGAAGCGATTGATCCTGTTTCGTGCACTATTTGATATTCCCCTGCCGCAATTTCCGACTCTGGGAGTAAAATAGAAATGGCACCCGTGGTAACATTAACCAACCGAATCTGAAGTATTCCGGGAACATCAACCGTGTAGTATATGGTGAGGCTTTGATCAAATGGGTTTGTAGCTACAAAAGCAATGTTAGGATCATTGGGAGGTTCGGGCTCAATACAACCCTTTACTTCTATGACTTTGCTGTATTATTTATCGAATGCCTTCACTTGTTCAGCCTTCATGGGTTTCAGCATAGCCAGTTCAGCTTGAAGGCGGTCTGTTTTTTCCAGTATTTGTTCCATGTCAAGACAATCTGTGAAATCTCCCGCAAAAGATGCGTCAAAGATAAAATTTCCATACAAAAGTAAACCTTTTTTAATTAACAACATTACATCCATACACAGTTGTAAACCCAAACCCATTCACCATGAAACACCATCAAATTGCCCTATGGTTGATTGTGTGCTGTTTTGTCGCTTGTACGCGGGAAACAGATGAACCATCGAACACAGATCAACCCACCGCCCAATGGTCACCCATTGACGACCCGCTTTTCGGAAGCACCAGTACCCTCAACCTCGCCGTATGGGACGACCGCCTGCACATCCTGGCTAAAACGAGTGTTGGCTCCTCCACGCTCAACGGTGCGTTTGAGCAAAAAAACCACCTGAGCGATCTACCCGACTACCAGATGCCGTTCAACCAAAACTTTTTCTTGTCTCCATTCTTCCAGATCAACCAACTGTATCTCCGCCCCAGCCCCAATCCGAATATGGCCTACACATCCGCCTTACTTAACGTAAGCACGCTGGGCCAGGAAGCCAATTTGCCATCGTTCTTGATGCACAAAGCTGCCGCCAATGCCCAATGTGCGCTCCTTGCCTTGCACGACAACGGCTATTCGTACCGCAAGGCCGCATTATTGAAACCCAGGATTTCCCAAAATGGCAATGTTTTGGCCATTCAGGAGGTAGAGGCCCGCCTGATCGACCTGCCCAACCTGGGTGCGATCGGCAGTATTCACGACATGGGTGACCGCTTTTTGGTTGCTTACGACACGCCGGACGGACGGCTCATCACCGCGCTTGTCTTTCCCGATGGCACTGTGGAGACGGTATTGGAAAACGAATGGATAATCAGGATTATACCGCTTGGCGATCGTTGGCTGGGCATCAACAGATCCACCAACAGCGCCAACCCAAACCATGACCTGTTCGAATCCAAAGACAAAGGGCGCACATGGGTGAAATTGGGCGCAGCCGCAGCCCTCGGTCTCCCGGCATTTACAGAATGGGTCACCGATTATGATCAAGCTGGTGAAACTACTTATTTCGCCGACCAGTTGAATGTCTACAGCGTGCGCATGGGCCCAAACGGCCAATTGATGCAAAAAAAAGCACCCCAAACCGGTATTGTCGATAAAAAGATCAACGCAATTGCGCTGTGGAACAACCAGCTCTTTGCTGCAACCTTGAACGGGGTATATCGGCTGCCTGTCGAAAATCAGGAAAAGGACTGGGAGTAATACACCTTAAATATGCAGCGTACACACCATATCGGATTCGACACAGGCTTTCCTGTCGAGTCCGATATTTTTTTTGCCCACAAACATCATTTTCCGCTTTTTGTTCAATCTGTAAGGGCCTGATTGCAAAATTTTACCTTTTATTCATATTCATTTAATTTAAAATTAAAGTTAACAGTCAGTCTGAATGGATAGTTTTGCTCTCAAATAATTTCCATTATGACAAACAAAAAATTTAAAGTATTTCAAGCAATCGGGACACCAATGCTGATTGCTTGTTGGGTGTGTCTGAGCCTGTCTGCGCTGGCTCAAAACTACACCCTCCAGCTCCTCCACGCCTCCGACTTTGAAGGCGCCACCGCCGCCACCATCGACGCGCCCAACTTCGCCGCCGTGGT
>Ga0247841_10012057_pt1 | contig 11340 bp, 12 predicted proteins | sample LaCruzMarch2015__2_FD_192410 | JGI IMG/M metagenome (GOLD analysis project Ga0247841, IMG submission 192410) | Freshwater microbial communities from meromictic Lake La Cruz, Castile-La Mancha, Spain - LaCruzMarch2015_18m | ecosystem: Environmental > Aquatic > Freshwater > Lake | place: Spain...
TTTACTCGTGAACCATCATTTTCAGCCTGGCAAGGTCGAAACCGTTTTGGCGGAGCCTGCCGGTGATGAGTTGATAGGTTTCCGGGTTCATTTTTGGCGAGCGGGCAAGTATCCATAAATACTTCCGGCTGGGGCCTGAAACCACCGCCCACGAATAATCGTCTGCCTTGTCAATCACCCAGTAATCGGCCCGGAAAGGCCAGAAAAACTGCACTTTAAGTTTTACGTTGTTGGTTCCTTTTACAGGAAACGCTTTACCGATAATTGATTTCACCTTGCCGGTAACACTTCCTTTGCGGCAGGAGTTGAACACTTTCACATAGCCTTTGTCCGTAAGGGTATAATCGGCTGTCACACAGAAACAATCCTTCTGGAACGACATGGGAAACGAAGCGATTTCGTACCATTTCCCGCAATATTTCTGAATGTCAACGGAAGCGGTTACTGTAGGAGGGTTCTGGCTCATGGTGCAAAAATTTGACAATAAGAATAGTGGCAGTATGGAAATGGAGGCTTTTGCTTTCATAGTTTCAGGATAAATTATCAATGGTTTTACCTCGCAATTGAATAATTTGAAAAATAGGCAGAGGAATCAGAAATAATCATTCAAATAAACCGGATTCATTCCCGGATTTTCATTTCCTTTGTTATAAAAACAAGCAGTTGTATAAAAAGTTCCTGAAATGAAAAAATTAACGCTTTTAATTTTAATACTCCTGATTTCCGCCGGTTTACAGGTTTTGGCCTGCACTTCCATCATCATCTCAGGCAAAAGCACCCCTGACGGCAGGCCCATCATGTGGAAAAACCGCGACACGGATACTTATCAGAACGCGATAAAGTTTTTCGATGATGGCAAATACAACTCCATCGGATTGATAGATTCCGATGACCCGGAAGGGAAATCGGTATGGATAGGCTACAATTCTGCAGGGTTCGCCATTATGAACACCGCTTCGTACAACCTTATCATGCAGGATACCATTGATGTGAGAGACCGCGAGGGGATGGTGATGCGCGAGGCTTTGATGCAATGTGCCACGGTTAACGAATTTGAATCCTTTCTCAATAATTACAAGAAGCCAATGGGCGTGGAAACGAATTTCGGGGTGATGGATGCCAACGGGGGTGCAGCCTATTTTGAAGTCAGCAATTTTACATACAAAAAATTAGACGTGAACGATCCGGCCATTGCCCCCTTAGGATACCTCATCCATACCAATTTTTCATTTTCAGGAGATCCTAATACCGGCAGCGGGCAAATCCGGTATAAAACTGCGGAAGATTTATTTTACGAGGCTGCTCAGCAAAACAACCTGACAGTCAGGTTTATCCTGCAGGATGTGAGCCGTTCGCTCTGGCATTCGCTTACCAAAACGGATTTGAAGAAATGCTCATCTGAGAATCCTGCCGAACAGAAATTTATGAATTTCACTGATTTTATACCCCGGTATTTTTCTTCTTCGGCAGTTGCCATCCAGGGTGTGAAGCCTGGTGAAAACGTGGAATATACTACCATGTGGACAGTGCTTGGATTCCCCCTCACCTCGGTAGTCACTCCCTTATGGCTTTGCATGGGCACTCAGCAGCCCGCCCTGGTTATGCTGGATAATACCGGCGTTGCCCCGCTTTGCAATAAAGCGTTACGGTTGAAACAGCAACTTTTTCCGATCAAAAAAAGTTATGGGGAGAACTATATCAATATCAACGCTTTATACAACACTGCCGGAACAGGGATTATGCAAAAGTTAAGACCTGTCGAAGACCTGATTTTCGATGAAGCAAACAAAAAGCTTGATGCATGGCGGGCCAATAAAAATTTCAAACAGGAAATACCGGAATTTTACCGGTTTCTTGATCGGAAAATCAGGGAGCAATACATGAACTTGTTGTGATAGTTAACATATGATTATATGATCATTTCGATTAGCGGGGCCGGAGGTTTTCTGGGCAAACAGATTTGGCGACATTTAGCAGAACAAGGCCACCAGGCAAGGGCTATCTCAAGGATAACTGCTGATACTCCTGAGCAACAAGTAGCTGATAATCTGCAGGGTACCGATGTGGTCATCAATCTGGCAGGAGCGCCTATCCTAGCACGATGGACTCAGGAATATAAGAAAGTGTTATTCGACAGCCGGATTATGACTACCCGTAAAATAGTAGAGGCCATTAAGTTGATGGATAAGAAACCGGAACTACTGATCTCTGCTTCTGCGGTAGGCATCTATTCATCGAAAGGAGTGCAGACTGAAAATAATTTTCAAGTGGCGGATGATTTCTTAGGCTTTATCTGTAAATCCTGGGAAGCCGAGGCGAAAAAGGCTATCCCTGATGTCAGGGTAGCAATTATCAGGTTAGGGGTAGTGTTGGGTAAGGAGGGAGGAGCTTTGCAGCGGATGCTCCTTTTGTTCCGTTGGGGGCTGGGTGGTAAAATAGGTTCAGGCCGGCATGGATTTTCCTGGGTTCACCTTTCTGATGTGCTTCTATCCGTTCAGTATATTATTTCTAACAGGGCTATTTCTGGCGAATTTAACCTTACGGCCCCAGAAGGGATTGACAATGAAACATTTACCAGAACCTTGTCTTCCCTGCTCAAACGACCTGCCTTTTTCACGATTCCAGCCTGGGCATTAAAACTGGTATTTGGCGAAGGTTCAATTGCTCTTACAGGAGGACAATTTGCACCGCCGAAGCATCTGTTAGATGTAGGATTTCGGTTTGGTTTCCCTGATTTGAAAAGTGCATTAAAAGAAATAATCGGCTAACTGATTTAATTTCAATGAGTAATCTGGTGAGAAGATCAACGAATCAATCATCAGATGGTTGAAATGTTTATCAAGGATGACGATATTTCTTGAAAAAGAAATTAATGAATTTCTGGTATCATATTCTCAATCAATAGGTTGCCTCAAACCGCCAAACAATCCAGGAAGTAAATTCCCCATTTCAAGCTTTAACAAAAATTCCTTGCGCCAGAGACCACCTGCATATCCGGTGAGTTTACCATTTGATCCAATAACCCGGTGGCAGGGAACAATGATATTGATTTTGTTTTTTCCATTGGCATTTGCTACTGCACGTGTAAAAGTTTCACCACCAACCCTACAGGCAAGTTCAAGGTAAGTTATTGTGGCACCAAAAGGGATTTCCTTAAGGGCTTTCCACACGCGCAACTGGAAAGCAGTGCCTTGGGGATCGATTTCAATATCAAAATCATGGCGTCCGCCAGCGAAATATTCTTTCAACTGCGCAGCACATTGCTGTAAGCAGGCAGGTATCTGATTGGAAGGTTTACAATCATCCACCCATAAAATTGAACGGATCCCTTTTTCACTGCCGCTGATTTCGATAGTGCCTATCGGCGAATTGATAGTAGCAATCTCCAGAGACTCCATAGCGATTTAATCAAAAGTCAGATAGATATCAACTATTTCCGGACGGTTGCCTGTGCGAACAGGTGGTCCCCAACCACCAAACCCGCTCGAAACATAGAAATGCGAATTCCCTTTCTGTTTATAACCCCAGCTTACTTCATAAATCGCTTCGGTAATATAATTAAAAGGCCATAACTGCCCGTTGTGGGTATGCCCCGAAAGTTGCAAATCTATCCCGGCATCCGTTACCTGTTGCAGGTTGAAGGGCTGATGATCCATCAAAATCACAGGAAATGAATAATCAACCCCATCAAGGACCTTTTCAAGGTTTTTTCGCTCAAGAGCACTGAACCTTTTGGAATCGCGGTCGTTGCGGCCTGCGAGATAAAAACTTCCATCAACTATTATCGTGGTATCCCTTAACATTTTAATCCCGTGATTCTCAAGGTATTTAACAGCAGCTTCGGCTCCGCCTATATACTCATGGTTGCCGGTAATACCATAAACGCCAAGAGGAGCTTCCAGTTTCAGCAGCGACCGGCCGAGGTCGTGGCGGATAACAGGGGCAAGGTCTTCGTCAACAATATCTCCGGCAAGCAGGATGATATCCGGTTTCAGGCTGTTCAGTAAGTTCACGAGTTTGGCGGTGCGCCTCGGACCGACAAGCGTTCCCATATGGATATCCGATGCCATCGCGATATGCAGCGTTTTATGGCTGCCAGCCTGTTTGTTGATTTTAAGATCCAACCGCTTAATTCGTGGATTTATGGCATTGATATATCCTGCCAAAACGATAATCCCGGCGATACCGGTAATGGCGATGAAAAGATATTTCTTAAAATTTATATAATTTTCAACCAGCAATGTGGGTTTCAGTGAAGTAATAAATAATAGAAGTCTCACAAAATCAATTAATACGACAGCGATGAGAAAATGCACCATCAGTGCAAGCCAGAACGATCCCACGAAAGTAAAAAAACCACTCACCGGCGAAATCCATACCCGTTCCAGAAAACGGCTGATGATATATGCAGCACTCAGGAACAGGAAAATCCAGGGATACCAGCTCCGAAAACCTGAAGTAGCTGGCAATGCCTGTAGCCCGCGTATGTAAATATAGGAATTGACCAAGCTATATATCAGCAATACGATGCTGAAAAAAATGAGGAACTGCATGTTACGCATAGGAATGAGGAGTTATTATTTTCTTATATCAGGCGCGAAATAATGATTGCTTTCACCTGAATATTTACAATCAGGACAGTGAAAAAGGATGATAATACACATTGGTTTCTGCCCCCCAAAATTCTACTTTTTTTCGTAGCAAAGTAAAACGCAATTCCTGTTTATTTTGTTGATCAGATAAGCGTTAAAAAATGCTAATAAGTTATACTATTCATACCAGGCAAGGCAAGAAACCGATTAATTGACATGGAATTTGTAAATTTGCACTTTTCAACATAACCTGCTCATTCGTCGTTGCTTATAAATATTTGAAAATCAAAACATTAAGTTAAATATTGACGATTTCGGCGGGATTTCATTTTAAGAATCGTATGATGCGCAAACTCTATTTTGTACTGTTTTTGGTTTTTTCTTCCTTGCCTGTTATAAAAGCTCAGACAGTGGTTTATACCCAAACTTTTGAAGACACCAACAAGCTGTTTAATGGCTATGTTTTGTCCAACCTGGATCAAGGAACTCCTGCTGATACACTTTGGAAAGCATTGGCCGATAGTGCCTGGATAGTACGTCAGGTTGGAGATGCCGGGAATCATGCCGCACTTGCCACCTCAGCCTATAGCGCTGCCAAAGCTGCCGATGATTGGTTTATTACACCAGCCATCAGGGTTGGAAAAGCATCAAAACTTACGTGGGAAAGCCTTTCGCTAACCCATGGTACAACAGATACTTACCAGATTTTTATTTCGACTTCCGATCAATCGGTTGGGGGATGCCTGATTAATTTTCCTGTAGCTGATTTTACCTCTAACCAATCGGATGGATTTGTCCAAAACACGCTTGATCTGGCTAATGCAGGTTTTGCAGACAGAAAAGTGTTTATCGGTTTCAGGCTGACTACGGTGGAAGGGGGAGATAAACTTGCCATTGACAATATTTCGGTGACGGAGGATTCCACCCACTTTGTCAGTCTTGTTTTCTCAGTAAACATGTCAAATTATATAGCTGCCGGCAAATTCGACCCTCGGGCCGATACCGTAGATTTAGCAGGAACTTTTAATAATTGGCAGGGAACGGATAATATCCTTTCCATTGTACCTGATACTGATTCGACCGTTTATGCGACAACGGTATTTGGCTTTGTGGATGGCGATCAGCTGGAGTTCAAATTCCGTATCAACAGTACCTGGGATGATTCGATTGTCGAATTCCCCTATGGACAACCCAACAGACTATGGACAGTAGAAAAGGATATATATACATATTCATGTTATTACAACAACCAGGGAACTGCCTTCGGAACCACAGAGGCAAGCCTGTTAGACGAAGTAAATGTGTTTCCTAATCCGGCCGGTGATTTTGCAGTGGTTGATTTACCGGATGGTTTGAACCGGTTGATGCTGATTAATCCGGCAGGTAGTAAAATACTTGAACTTCATTCGATTACCCATAGCCGATTGATGATTGACCTAAGTTTCCTTTCGCAGGGAACATATTTTTTGCTCTTTTATTCAAAAAATGAATACATCGGCAGCAAAAAGCTGATAAAGTACTAACTGTTGCCAGATGCTTTTTTAATCCAAAGCTTCCATTAAATTGAACGCTCATGACACTGATTCAACTGTTTTTTGGTTGTAATCCAAACAGGATTTATTCAGCAATAGCAAGTGCAGGCTGTTCACAAAAAATGGATAAAAACGAGATCATGAAAAGCAGAAACTGCACTTTCTCCCTTTATTCTTGTATCAAACTTCTATCGTATTTCTATCTTCCAGCAACCCTCTGCCATTTCCCTTCTGCCATCTACCCTCCACCTTCAAACCTAAAAATAAAATGAGCGACCAGATACAGCATGAATGTGGTATTGCCTTGATCAGGCTGCTGAAACCCCTCGAATACTATTATACGCGATATGGAACAACACTTTACGGCATCAACAAGCTGCACCTGCTCATGGAAAAACAGCATAACCGTGGACAGGACGGGGCTGGTGTGGCAAGCATTAAATTGAACGTTTCGCCAGGCAACAAATACATTGATAGACTTCGTTCCAACAATCAGACCCCGATTGATGACATTTTCAAGCAAATTTATAAGCCTTACCAGGACTTGCAACAGAAAAAATCGGACAAAATATATGATGCCCTGTGGCTTAAAGAGCATTTTCCTTTTTTCAGTGAGTTGTATCTTGGGCATCTGCGTTACGGCACTTTTGGAAAAAACAATATCGAAAACCTGCATCCCATCGTCCGTTTCAACAACTGGATGACCCGCAACCTTGTGCTGGCAGGCAATTTTAACATGACCAATGTTGACGAGTTGTTTCAACGACTGATTGAACTTGGCCAGTACCCGGTCGAAACATCCGATACGGTTACCATCCTCGAAAAAATCGGTCATTTTCTCGACGAAGCCAACGAAGAACTTTATCGCCGTTTTAAGGAGCAGGGCTTTACCAAACAGCAAAGTACCGAACTGATAGCTAAGAATCTGGATATTAAGGATTTACTTACCCAATCGTCAGAAAACTGGGATGGCGGGTATGCCATGGCCGGAATGCTTGGTCATGGTGATGCTTTCGTGATGCGCGATCCCAACGGTATTCGTCCGGCTTATTGGTATATTGACGAAGAGGTGGTGGTGGCAGCTTCTGAAAGACCGGTAATCCAAACAACATTTAATGTGCCGTATAATTCGGTGACAGAGATAAAGCCCGGCCATGCCCTTATTATCCGACGCGATGGCTCAACCGAAGAGGCAGAAATACGACCGCCAGCCGAAAGGCGTTCCTGCTCTTTTGAAAGGATTTATTTCAGCCGGGGCACCGACAAGGAAATTTATGAAGAGCGTAAACAATTGGGACGGTTGCTTACCAAGAGCATTCTTGCCGAGGTTGGGCACGATTTGAAAAATACCGTTTTCAGTTATATCCCCAATACTGCCGCTTCAGCGTTTTACGGATTGGTTGAGGAACTGAACGATGTCTGCGATCAGATTAAAGCCGATAAAATCCTGAAAGCAGGGAACGAGTTTACCCGCGAGCAGTTGCGGGAGATATTCACCTTAAAGCCAAGGGTGGAGAAAGTTGCCGTGAAGGATATCAAACTCCGGACTTTTATTACCCAGGATTCGCAACGCAACGACCTGGTAGCCCATGTGTACGATGTTACTTATGGTACGGTAAGGCGCGGGATTGACAACCTGGTAGTGATTGACGATTCAATCGTTCGAGGCACCACCCTCAAAAAGAGCATTATCCGGATGCTCGACAGGCTTGGACCGAAAAAAATAGTAATTGCTTCATCGGCGCCTCAAATCCGTTATCCCGACTGTTATGGTATTGATATGGCAAAAATCACTGATTTTATCGCTTTCAATGCCGCTATCGAATTGTTGAAGGAAACGCACCAGGAGCACATTCAAAACGAGGTGTACAGAAAGTGCAAGGCGCAGCTTCTTTTACCAAAAGAGAAGATGATAAATTATGTGAAGGAAATTTATGCACCATTTTCGGCCAGGCAGATTTCGGAAAAGATTGCAAAATTAGTTACCCCTGATGGCTGCAAAGCGGAGGTCGCTATTGTTTTCCAATCCATCGAAGACCTTCATCAGGCTATTCCCAACCATCTGGGCGACTGGTACTTTACCGGAAAATACCCAACTCCTGGAGGCAACAAAGTGGTGAATAAATCCTTTATCAATTATATCGAAGGCCGCAACGAGAGAGGCTATTGAATTACCTAATCCCAAAAACCTAACCCCCGATCCAATTCCTGATCATTTCCAAACCCAGGGGAGTCATGAAGGATTCGGGATGAAATTGCACTCCGGTAATGTCGAATTCTTTATGCCGCATCGCCATAATGTTCCCTTGTGCATCAATGGCTGTAACCAACAGCGGTTCGGGGAATTTCTCGCGGCTTACTATCCATGAATGGTAACGGCCTACAAGCGTATTCTGGGGAATATTATTAAAAATACGATCATGTCCAATTATTTGGAGTGGTGTGGAAGTACCGTGAAAAACACTGCCCGAATGAACCATTTGTGCCCCGAAAACTTCGCCGATAGCTTGATGCCCAAGGCAGACACCCAGCATTCTTTTACTCCCTGCGTAAAGAGCAATAATCTTGTTCATCAATCCGGCTTGAGAGGGCAACCCGGGGCCGGGCGAAAATACCAACGTATCGGCTTCGTCAAGCTGTTCCTGTATAAAATGGTCATTCTTAACTACTTCAATCCGTTCGACACCAGCTTTCTTCAGCAATTGGAAGAGGTTCCAGGTAAAAGAGTCGTAGTTGTCAATCAGAAGGAGCCGCATCGCATCATCGGAAATTGCAAAAATAGCGATTGTATCAGGTTAATTGCTATTTTTATCACCGTGTAAAATTATTGAACAATGCTTCTCGAAGCCGGACAAGTTTTTGATAAAATGAACGAACTTGGAATCAGACGGCAAGCATTCGTTTTTGGTTTTGATTTTGCGGTTGAAAATGGATTCATCTGCCATCCGGCACTTGCCTACAATATTGGCTTGTCCTTTGATTTTCAAGGATTCGGCAATATTTTGAATGTCCGACATACCAAAGGATTTACGGAGTTTAGAAAATATCCGGTAACGCAGCCTGAATATGAAAAATCATTTAGCATTGTTCAAAGGCACCTCGAAGCTGGAAATTCATACTTGGTTAACCTTACTTTCCCGACTCAAATTGAGGTTCCAGCCAGCCTCCGTGAAATTTTTCTGCGTAGCCGCGCACGGTACCGCTTGCTCTTTCAAGATGAGTTTGTTGTGTTTTCTCCTGAAATTTTTGTCCGTATCGAAAATGGAATTATTAGGTCGTTCCCGATGAAAGGCACTATTGATGCGTCAATCCCGAATGCCGAAAGGGAAATTTTGAACGACTTCAAAGAAATTTCCGAACACAACACCATCGTTGACCTGATACGAAACGACCTGAACATGGTGGCCGATGACGTAAAAGTGGACCGTTTCCGATACATCGAAAAAATCAATACCAACCAGAAAACCCTTTTGCAGGTGAGTTCGCAGATTTCGGGAAATGTCCCTGGTGATTACCGGTCGAATCTTGGGAACATTTTCAGGAAACTATTGCCGGCTGGGTCCATTTCCGGTGCCCCCAAAAAAAGGACCCTACAGATTATAAAAGAAGCCGAGACGTATGAAAGAGGTTTTTACACCGGCGTTATGGGATATTTCGATGGTGCAAAACTCGATTCAGGGGTAATGATCAGGTTTATCAAGAAAGAAAATGGAAAACTGTATTTCTATAGCGGAGGGGGAATTACCGTCAACAGTGATATGACCACCGAATATAACGAATTGATTGATAAAGTATATGTCCCTGTTGTTTGAGACTATCCGGATTCAAAATGGTGAATTTCAGAACCTCAGCTTTCACAAGGCAAGGGTCGAAAACAGCCGCAAAGAGATTTTTAATGCCTGTGAACCCATTAATTTACAGGAACGGATACTGATACCCGGCTATTGCAGGAGCGGGGTTTTCAAGTGTAAAATTTTATATGACGTTGATGTTAAATCTATTGCTTTTGAAACCTATGCAATCCGCAGGATCGGATCGCTCAAACTTATTGAGGACAACGCCATCCTTTATAACTACAAATTTGTTGACCGGACGAAAATTGACCGGCACATAGCAAATAAAGGAAACTATGATGATATCCTTATCGTGAAAAACGGTTTGGTTACAGATACCAGTTATGCTAATATTGTTTTTTTCGATGGCAAAAATTGGATCACTTCTTCGGCCCCGCTGTTGCAGGGGACTATGAGAAGCTATTTGTTGAAAAACGGGTTGATTGCCGAAAGCAAAATTTCACCGGATGATTTGAGGAATTACACCAAGGCTCGGCTGATCAACGCAATGTTGCCTCTGGATGCAGGTACCGATATTCCGGTGCAGGACATTGGTTATTAGCGGGATAACAATGCTTCTGATAAAACAAAAAAGCTATCCGTGGTTCAGATAGCTTTTCTTATTTACTAAGAAAGGTTTTACAACAAACTAAACTCTTTCGATATTCCGTCAGCAAGGTTTTTCATTTCGTCAGCAGGAAATTGCATTTTTTGTCTGCTGAAGTTAATATCATCCATGGTATTGAGGGGCACCAGGTGGATATGCGCATGGGGGACTTCAAGCCCGATTACTGCAATGCCTATTTTTATGCAGGGAACTATATTTTTGATGGCTTTTGCGACTTTTGCTGCGAACTGCCATAATTCAAGGTATTGCTCACTCTCAATATCGAAAATGTAGTCCACTTCCTGTTTTGGAATTACCAGGGTATGCCCTTTTGCCAATGGGTTGATGTCGAGGAAGGCGAAAAATTTATCATTTTCGGCTACTCTGTAGGAAGGGATCTCGCCTGAGGCTATCCGTGCAAATATTCCAGCCATAATTATTTTATTTAACAGTAATTGCAACTATTTCTACCCTGATCGTACCTGCAGGGATAACGATATCCACTTTATCGCCTTTTGTTTTTCCGAGCAACCCTTTAGCTATAGGTGAAGTTACTGAAATTTTTCCGGCTTTAAGGTCTGCTTCGTTTTCCGGGACTAGGGTATAAACCATTTCAGCATTGTTTTTCAGGTTCTTTATTTTGATTGTTGACAAAATCTGGACACGCGAAGTATCCACCCGTGACTCATCGAGCAAACGGGCATTGCGTAACAAATCCTGAAGCTTTGAAATTCTCATCTCCAGCATTCCCTGCGCATTTTTTGCAGCATCCTATT
>Ga0247841_10012058_pt1 | contig 11340 bp, 8 predicted proteins | sample LaCruzMarch2015__2_FD_192410 | JGI IMG/M metagenome (GOLD analysis project Ga0247841, IMG submission 192410) | Freshwater microbial communities from meromictic Lake La Cruz, Castile-La Mancha, Spain - LaCruzMarch2015_18m | ecosystem: Environmental > Aquatic > Freshwater > Lake | place: Spain...
CTCAGACTATAGCGGAAAAAGCGGTCGTAGTCATCGGCGAACTGGCCGTCGCCGCCCAGGACCTTCATTGCCGCGATCCCGATGTTCTTCTTGACCGCCGGCGCTACGACCTTGCCTTCGAAGTCCCACTTGGCCCGGCCAACCGGGTTCACGAACGTCATGATGACGTCCCACTCGTCGCTGCCGCTGATCGCCGCGATCGTGTCGGCGAACGGGTCGTCAGGTTTCCTGTCGTTGGCGTGGACGCTGATGCCGATGAATCGGACCCTGCCGGCCTTGCGGGCCTTGACCAGGAACTCCAATGCCCCACCCTTGCCCAGCAGGTCGATCTGCTCTTCCTTGGGGCGATTGGCGCGGTTCCACAGCGAGGGCGTCGTCTGCGGGCGCTGATCCAGGCAGTGCAGGAGCAGCAGGTCCAGGTGATCGGTCTTGAGCAACTCCAGGCTGCGGTCGAGGTCTTCCTGGAGGCTGTGGCTGAGGTTGGTCTTTTCGTCGACTTCCTTCTGGTGGGTGGCGCCAAAGTTGACCTTGCTGACGAGGAAGATGTCCTTGCGGAAAGGCTCGATGGCCGGGCCCAGCCGCGCCTCCGAGTTCAGGTAGTCGGGACTGGTGTCGAAGTAGCGGATACCGCCTTCATAAGCGGCCTTGACCATGGCAGCTGTCTCTTCCGGGGTGACGGGCGTGGAGCGGACCTCGCTGTCAGGGCCCTTAGTCCGCGTGCAGTTGCCGATCCATCCGCAGCCCAGGCCCAGAATGGTGACCTTCTCGTTCGTCTTGCCCAGCACGCGGCGGGGTAATTCGCCGCCCGACGGTGCAGAGGTGGGGGCCGGCACGGCCGAGGAACCGGCGGCGGCCAGCAGCTTGCCCCCGATCCTGGCGGTGACGGCCGCGGCAAGGGCTAACTTGAGGAACTCGCGACGGCTTAGCGAGGACATAGGCTCGCCTTTCACTGCGGGACCCCATGATCAGGATTCCCCATCAGTTAAACACCCAAAAGCTTTCGGGGTGTTTCTCTCAGCAACTGCGTCGCTATCTCCAATGCCGTATCAACATCATAGCGCCCGGCTGCGACACGTTTGAACAGGATCTCGCCCAGAAGATTCCGCACCAGCTTTGACTTGGCATACATCCACTCAACACAATACGCATCCGAAAAGAAACCGACCTGTTTATTGAGCGACAGCATATCCAATCGCTCTTCGATTATCTGCGGTATTATAGCCGTAAAAAAGTTGTGCCACCAGTAACCCGCAAGGCTCAGATTCGGCAACTCACGGCACAATGTGCAGAGCCCCTGATTGGCATATCTGCTCGCTAGAAAGCATTGGAAATGAACTCTGGGGTGACGTGAGATAATCGCGGCAAGCTGTGCAATTGTCTTTGAATGAAGCCTGCTGCCGGTCTCAAAGGGCAGCGGTTCAGCCCCGAACGAAAACTGGAAAATGATCGGCTTTGCACTCTTGCCCAGCTGCGTAAGAAACATTTCCAGGGAATATGCTGCATATACGTTCATTTCTTCCGGCCCCGCATCAGCTCGATTATCGAGCGCACGCTGCATCTCGTTATCCGTGACAAGCCGGTAGTCAATATCGGTCGAAAGATGCTGAGCTGTCGATAGAACGCCGGTGGGAATTCTCCCACAGTAATGTGCAACTGCACGTCTGACATCCGCCACCGTTGTGATCTGGCGTGCGACGGCCGGACGTTGCTGTAACCCTATTGGCAAAGGCCGACTCGGCGCATCCTGCTGCCACGCATATTCAAGTTCAAAAAGCGGCGCATCAAACACCCCCCACTGCATCCTCGCCAAAAAAGCCCATTCAAGAGCGTAAAACAGAAGATCGTCATGCGAGCCGCCATTGCTGAGCGCACTTTCAGTCCCGGCTTTTAGCACACCGCTTTTCTTGAATACCTCGTAAGGCCATTGAGTCTTCGCTGCTCTATCGCGTATCCGCTTGTCGAGAGTCCGCCAGTTGGCGCTGGTGATCTTGTCGTGCCAGTCGTACAGGTCGGTAAGTATCGTTCGCATCAGGTAATAGCACGATGTGTTTTCGGTAAGCGGCAAGAACGGTATCGCCCGCTCTATCCGCCCGGTGATTTCATCTTCACCCGGCTCATCGCTGAGCCGATTCCCATCCGGACCACCGGCGCAATACAAATCGCTTATCACCATGTGATATAGCAGAATGTCGTGCAGACCTCTCGCTCCAAGATGTGCCGCATTCAAATGTGTATGCACATCTATCGCCGGCACATTATTAATCAGAAAGGCAAAAGCCTCAGACGTGATTAGTTTAGACATGGTACCGCCGGAATAGATTATCGTCCCATTGAAAACAACCGAAGTTTCTGCGCCACTACCGCTTTCGCGGCGAGCTTTGGTTTGCAGAACACTCCCGGTACACTAAAACGAAAATCGTCCTGTTTCCGTTCCTCCACGAAGGTGTTTGAAAAAGCAGCGACAAAGTCGGTACATATATTTATTTTCGCAATGCCCAGGGTTATGGATTTTCTGATTATGCCTTCCGGCGTGCCCGATCCGCCATGCAGTACAAGCGGTATCGATATTTGGTGCGCGATCTTCTCCAGCAGACCAAGACGGATATTGGGCGTGGCCGTGTAGAAACCATGCACGGTGCCGATCGCCACCGCCAGAGCGTCGATACCCGTTCGTGCGACATATTCACGAGCCTGCTGGGGATCGGTAAGCAGCGCATCGTCTTCATAGACATTAATGCCCGCCTCCTCTCCGCCTATTCTGCCAAGTTCGCCCTCGACTGAAACGCCGCAGGTGTGCGCAATACGCACAAGCTCGTGGGTCTGGCGAACATTGTCCTCAAACGGCAGAGGTGACAGGTCGAGCATAACCGAAGTGAATCCATTATGGATACACTGCATGGCTCTTTGGAATGTGTCCCCGTGGTCAAGATGCAATACCACCGGAACTGTGGCCTTGCGTGCATAATACAGCGCCACGGCCGCAATATCTTCAAGCCCTCCGTAATCGAGCTCGAACGGCCCAAGCTGCAGTATTACCGGCTTAGTCTGTTCCTCAGCGGCCTCGATAACCGCCGAGATGGACGCCGTGTCCCAAACCTCGAACGCCCCTACTGCATACCCCGCGGTCCTGGCGTTCTCAAGTACTTCTTTCAATGCAAATAAACTCATTACGATCTCCCGGTTTACTGCCTATTCTAAATGGATTGACTCTGCATTAGCTTAGTGACGTCCGCGAGTGCAGGAATACCGTCGCGACCACCTAAACGTGTGGCACAGAGCGCCGCTGCCGCAGATGCGAAACGAGCAGCGTCGAGCGTATTCAGGCGCCGGGCAAGGCCCAGCGCAAATGCCCCATGGAACGTATCGCCGCAACCGGTCGTATCCACAACCTGCACATGGTAGGCGCCAAGTTCAAATATCCCGGCGGGACCGTTTCCGATACATCCTTTAGCCCCTCGTGTGATAATGACTGTCTGATCAGCGCTCGTTCTTAGGGCGGAAAACATTTTTGCAGCATTGCTGCTGCCCGAATAGGTTTTGCCAAAATCTTCCGATACTATAATGAAACCCGAAGCCGCCAAGAGTTCCTTGGTATACGGTGTCAACCCCTCAACATCGATAACAACCGGAATACTCTTCGCACGGGCGGCTTGTGCGATCCCTATTCCGCACTGTCCCGTGTCAAAATCAATCATGAGCACTTTTATCCGGTCACACCAATTCTGGGGTAACTCAGACACATCAGGATATTGCACATTTGCGCGACTCCAGAAAATAGTACGCTCGCCATTTAGGGTGTTGGCAATCACAAACGCCACAATAGGATCAGCATCCGGACATGGGATCATCATGGAAATATCGATTTGGTCCCGTTCCAAACCCATTAATGCACGTTTGGCGAAATCGGAATTCCCGAGTTTGCCAGAGTAGGCGGCCCTGCCTCCCAATCTGGTCACAGCCGCAAGGGCAGTTCCGACAAGCCCGCCGTCATAGAGGCCCATGCCCGCAAGTTCCTGTTTACATCCTTGCTCCGGCCACGCACGAGTGGTGCCGACCAGGTCGACGCTGACGGTTCCAACGCCCAGAACATCAATTGTTTTCATATCAAGCCTAGGAGTCTGTCGGACTTTGCATTGTGCTTGGAATTTTCCCGCTTGTACGACAGACTCCTCTGGCAAAACCGCGTCGAACTTGATCGAATTCGGAAAAAATGCCCTCGAAAACCGCGGTTTTGCTGGAGCAGCCTGTCGGAACACGGGTATCTTGACTCGCACAGGCCTAAGTCCGACAGGCTGCTAGTGAGCCGAGAGCCTGAACCAACGTTGTTCCAACCTCCCGGCTTCATCCCTGGCCCAGGTGTTCGCGGATGATCTGCTGCTGGCGGCGGAGATCGGCGACCTCACGCTGCCAGAAGGCTTCACTGCCCCAGTGCGGAAAATGGTGGCGGAACTTCGGATCGTCAATCTGGCGGCTGCACCAGGCCATGAAGTAGAGGATGCGCATGATCCGCAACGGCTCAATGAGCCGCAGCGAGGCGTAGTCGAACTCGCGGAAGTCCTCGTAGCCTTCGAGGATCAGGTCAATCTCGCGCCGGGCTTTCAGGGCATGCTCCGGCAGCAGCATCCACAGGTCCTGGATCGGCGGCCCCATGTCCATGTCGTCGAAGTCGATCACGAGGATCCCCTCCTGCGGCCGTTCGAGCAAGTTGCCGGGGTGGCAGTCGCCGTGGATGCGGATGCTCTCCAAGTCGGCGAACAGCGGCGTGATCATTTCGAGCACGTCGCGGGTCACTTCGGCAAACTCACGCTGGTGTTTCAGTGCCACGAAATCTCCGTCCCGCAGTTGGGCGATATCCTGCGTCGTCGAGTGCGCCGGATGCAGCCATACCCGGTTCGGGGCATCTTTGCGGCCACCCACCGTATGCAACCGCGCCACCACGCGCCCCAGCCGCCGCCAGTCCTCATCTGCCAGCGGTTCGAGCGCGCGCCCCAGTCGTTTGGGATAGATGGCGAACAGGATGCCGTCGACCTCGCCTACGGTGCCGCCCGGTTCGAGGTGAAGCGGCGCGACGACCGGGATCTCATCGGCGGCACATTCGAGCACGAAGTGGTGCTCTTCCTCGATCGCGGCGCGGCTCCAGCGCCCCGGACGGTAGAACTTGGCGATGAAGCGGGTCCGGGCAGCATCCATGGCCTGAGTCTCGTAGACCCGGTTGATGTAGCTCGCCAGCGGGTGCGCGAGTCCGCTCATGGTCAGCCCGAGCGCATTCTCGACGGCGGTGAGCAGGATGTCCGGTGTCAGATCCTGAAAATCGAACTCTTTAGGCATGTCGGCAATTTTCCATCTGCAGTTCGAGTACAGAGACACGGCCGCCCCGGATCGGGTTGCCTCGCGGCAGGTACGGTGCGAACGCATGGCGAGCCAGAGTTCCCCCCGGGACGCGGTGAATGCCTGGCCAAGGCAGTAGGACGGTCGATAGCAGCGACTTGGTGGAACCCTATTTCACCTTCTTCTTCTTTTCCGCCCTGAACGTTGACTCATCACCGAGATGGAAACCGAACCATCCCTGTATCCGGTTACCGGTCTTATGGCAGACTCATTCCGTGACGAACAGGCCCGGCTGTTCGGGGCGCGGTTTGTCCGCCCTGCCTCGCGTCTTCCGGCTGCGGGCAAGCTTGGGCATGCCGGAATCCGTGATGGCATTGCCTTCGAGATTGTCGAGGATCTCCCGGGCCCGGTCGAGGACCGGCTTCGGCAGGCCGGCCAGACGCGCCACCTGGATGCCGTAACTCTGGTCGGCGCCGCCGGGCACGATCTTGCGCAGGAAGATGACTTTGTCTTCCCAGTCGCGTACGGCCACATTGTAGTTCTTCACCCCGGCCTTGGTGAGGGCGAGTTCGGTCAGTTCATGGTAGTGCGTGGCGAACAGCGTCCGCGCCTTGACCCGGTTCTGATCGTGCAGAAACTCGGCAATCGCCCAGGCCAGGCTCAGCCCGTCAAAGGTGCTCGTGCCGCGCCCCACCTCGTCCAGGACGATGAGGCTGCGACTGGTGGCATTATTGAGGATATTGGCGGTCTCGACCATCTCGACCATGAAGGTGCTCTGGCCGCGCGAAATATCGTCCGCGGCGCCGATGCGGGTGAAGATCCGGTCCACCACGCCGATGGTGGCGGCGCCGGCCGGCACAAAACTGCCCATCTGCGCCAGGAGCACCAGCAGCGCCACCTGCCGGATGTAGGTGGACTTGCCGGCCATGTTCGGCCCGGTAATGATCAGAAGCTGGTTCGTCTCCGTGTCGAGGAGCGTATCGTTGGGCACGAAATGCTCCTCGCGCATCAGGTGATCCAGCACCGGATGCCGGCCATCACGAATGTCAATCACCGTATCCGAGGTAATGCGCGGTCGCACGTAGCGGTTGCGCACGGCGGCATCGGCCAGCGAGGCCAACGCATCCAGCGCGGCAATGGCCCGGGCAATGCTTTGGATGCGGCCGGTCTCCCGGATCACCGTTTCGCGCAGTTCCTGGAAAAGCTCGTATTCGAGCGCCTTGCTCTTCTCCTCGGAGCCGAGGATCTTGTCTTCGATCTCCTTGAGTTCCGGCGTGATGAAGCGCTCGGCGTTGACCAGCGTCTGCTTGCGGATGTAGTCCGCCGGCACCAGGCCGAGGTTGGACTGGGTCACTTCGAGATAGTAACCGAAGACCTGGTTGAAGCGCACCTTGAGCGACTTGATCCCGGTGCGAACCTGTTCCTTTTCCTGCAGCGCCGCAATCCAGCTCTTTCCTTCCGTGGCCGCCCGGCGGAGGTCATCGAGGTGCGCATGGTAGCCTTCCCGGATGATGCCGCCTTCCCGGATCGTCAGCGGCGGCTCGTCCACGACCGCGCGGCTGATCAGGGCGCAGAGGTCGGGCAAGTCCTGGAGACCCGTGCGGAGTTCGTCGAACATCTCTTCCTTGGCCTCGTCCAGCAGGGAGCGCAGACCGGGAACGGCGGCCAGCCCCTGCTGCAGCGCCACCACGTCCCGGCCGTTGGCGCTGCCGACGCAGAGACGCACGACGGTGCGCTCGAGGTCGCGCACGCCGGTCAGGGTCTCCCGGACTTCGCTGAGCAGCAAGGGGTCGCCGACCAAGTGCTCGACGGCATCCAGGCGGCGACCGATGGCCTGCGGATCCCGCAACGGGCGGAGCAACCAGTCGCGCAGCAGCCGCCCGCCCATCGGCGTTTGCGTGCGGTTGAGCACACTGAAGAGCGTGGCGCTTTTCGCGTCGGCAAAGATCGGGTCCACCAGTTCGAGGTTGCGCTGGGAGATGCGGTCCAGGATCATGAACTCGGCTGAGTGGTAGAGCTGCAAACCGGTGACTTGCGCGACCTCCTGCCGGAGATTGGTCTGAGCATAGGCGAGCACGGCGCCGGCGGCACTGACGGCGAGCGGCATTTCCCGGCAGCCGAAGCCGTCGAGGGTAATGACGCCAAACTGGCGGCAGAGTTTCTCCCGGCAGACTTCCAGGTCAAAAAGCCAGTCTTCGATCGGCGTCCACACCATGCGCTCCGGCGCCTCCGGGAAGCCGCTCTTCCGTGCGCTTTCCGCCCATGCCTGCGGCACCAGGCACTCGACCGGCGACATGCGGCTCAGTTCGGTCTCGAGTGCGGACTTCGCAGCCAGTTCCGTCACGCGGAACTCGCCGGTGCTTACATCGAGCAGCGCCAGACCGAAACTCTCGCGGCTCGGGAACACGGCTGCCAGAAAGTTGCTGCGACTGGAACTCAGCACGCCTTCCTCGAGCACGGTCCCCGGGGTGATCACCTTGGTCACGGAACGCTTGACCAGCCCCTTGGCAAGTTTCGGGTCTTCCATCTGCTCGGCAATGGCGACCTTGATGCCGGCTTCGAGCAGACGGGCCACATAGCTCTGCACGGCATGGAACGGCACACCGCACATTGGTACGCCGTTGCGCTGGGTGAGCACGACATCCATCAGCGGCGCCGCCCGCCGGGCGTCTTCGAAAAAAAGCTCGTAGAAATCCCCCATGCGGAAGAGCAGGATCGCCTCGGCCGGAATTTCGGCCTTGGCCTGCATGTACTGCCGCATGGCGGGCGTGAGCAGATTGCGGTTAGCGGAAGGAACGGTCATGTCCTGCCCCGGTCGTGAATGCAACGCCTTACCGTAGCGGGCCGAGCGGACCCGCGCAACAGGGAAGGCATATGGACCGGCAACCGGCGAGTCTTGTGCGCGAGAGTTGCAGTGCACCGCACCGAGCGGTAAGCGGCAAGAGCAGAATGCAGAGCGTGGGGGCAACAGAGCACCACGGCGTGAGCCGGGTGACCGTCACCGCGCTGACGCGCTAGCAGGCTGTCGTCAACCGGCCCAAGCATGTCACAACAGGTAAGTCCGACAGGCTGCTAGGCGTCTGGTTGGTGTACCGGATTCGGCGGCGGCGATTCCTTGCCCGGCCGACAAGCAGCGCGGAGAACGGCGCGTGAAGATCCGCTACGACATCACGCTGGATGACCTTGTGGCCGCCCACCGGCACCGTTGCCGCCATACACCGTCCTTGCAGATTCTGCAGGCGCTGCTGGTCTGGCCCATACCTCTCGGCATTCTCATCGTATGCGGCTTCATCAGCTTCCGGGACCGGACAGTCTTTCTGGTGTTGCTCGGGCTGGCTATAGCGGCCGTTTACGTGCCTGTGGTACAGCGTGCCCTCCGGCGCAATTTCGAGGAAGCCGTGCGCCGGCGCTATGCCGGGGTCCAGAACCCCGGCGTGCTGGGGCCGCACACGCTGGAACTGGCAACCGACAGCATCATCGAGCACAGTCCGACCGGGGAGCGGCGCACCGCACTGACGGCGATCTGGCGAGTGTTCTGCACCGATACTCATGTCTTCATCTACGGCGCAGCCGCCATGCCCGGCGTCATCCCGCGTCAGGCTGCGGGTGCGGACGACCTCAGGGCTTTCATGGAGGCATTGCGCCGTGCCCTCCCCGGGCAAGTCATGCGCGGGCTATAGTAGACTCAAGACGCGGCGGAACGCGCCGTCCCGGCGAACCAGGACGCGCACCGGCGCCAGTCATAAAGGAGATCGCCCATGAGAGCCCGACTGATTCTTCGCCTCCTCTTCCCGCCGCTCGCGCTGCTGAGCGGCTGCCTCACCGTCGGCCAGTACGGATTCAGCTTCGACTATGGCACGGGGGAAGTCCAGCGTCTCTATCACGACTTGCGCTCCCGACAGGGAGCTGACGAGAAGGACTACAGCGTCCAGAAAGATTGGGACGGGCTGAAGCAGCTTGTGCAGGAGACCAAGCCGGAATACGACCCGGACGTGGTACAGGACGTGTCCAAGACGCTGTTCCAGGAGAAGGACGTGCTCTCCGGAGCGAAGACTCAGAAGGTGCGCTGCCCGAAATGCTTCCCGTCCAAGACCGCCGTGCTCACTTTCCTGCATGACGAGGGCTGGCGCTTTGAGACGCTGAATGAAGAGGTGTTCCTCTTTGTGCCCAAGGACAAGACCGTCGTCTCCAGCAACGGCCGCATCATCAAGACCGCAAACAATGCGCTCATTGTCTGGCCGGGCGACGCCACCAAGTTCGAATACGTGGTCGCGGATTCTTCCGCGGGCGGTGAGCCGCTGCTGCCCTTCTACCGGCGCGAACACGAAGAAGCCAAACCCGCAGCGAAATAGGCTCTGCCGGTTTATAACTTCGATAACGTATTTCGTCGTCCTCGTCCTCGTGGCGTGCTCGTCCTCGACATGCGCACGTTCGAGGACAAGACCGGCCCGGCCGGAACAGAGCCCGGCTCTATTCCGCCCAGAGCCGCAGGCGCAGGGCGCTTGGAGGGCGCCGTTGCACCGGCGCCGTCCCGCGCCGTCGGTGCGCGGCCTTACTTTGGACGGGGTTCGGCGTTAACCTGCATGCTCTGCAGTCCCGACCGCATCACGATCCGGCGGAGCCACGGCTGGAAAATGAAGAGAGCCTTCAGCTTTTTCAGAAAGATGTTTCGCCGCAACGGCCGGGTGCTGGCCGCGTAGCGCTTCTCGAAGCCGTCAGGGGTTGTACGCAGACTCTCCGCCAGGTTCACGGCGCTCCTAAAGGCATAACTGAGCCCTTCCGCGGAACTCGGGCTGATCCAGCCGCCGGCCTCGCCGAGCAGGGCGATGCCTCGCCCGCCGGTGCATAACTGGTTCGTCCGCGCCGGGCGCAGAATGAAGGCGCCTTCCCGGCACACCGTCCGCCCAAACTCGAAGCCATACTGCCTCAGTTTGTGCTTCAGAAGTTCGAACTTCGCTGCCGTCCCCTCACGCGGCTCGAGCGCCGCGCCGATGATCAGGTATTCCCCCTTGGGGATGGTCCAGCAATAGTAGTCGGTGATCTCGGCGTCAAACAGCGAAGTGAAGTGCGGGAAACTGCCGCGGCACTCGACCCATTCCTGGATCGCAATGTACCGGCGCGGGGATGGCTCTCGGGCCGCAAACTGGGCACGCACCGCCGAGGACGCGCCGTCCGCCCCCACCAGGATCCTGGCTTTCTCGACCAGCGTTCTGTTGCCGTCGGCCAGCGTCAGCTCAAAGCCGGCATCTGCGGACGAGTACGACTTAAGGCGGCACCCGAGCCGGATATCCACGCCGCCTGGCAGCATGGAGAGCAGCCAACGGACGAACTCCTGCCGGTCCATGTTGATGTAGTGCCGCTGGTAATATCGCGCGATATGTTGCCGCAGGTCAATGGCCTTGACCACGAAAAGCTGGGGGTCTTCCAAAACCTTCTTCGGCAGCCCCAGCCCAAGCGCGGACAGCATCTTCTGCGCATCCGGCGCCAGAAGTCCGCCGCAGCACTTGCCGGACCCGAAACGCGCGGTCGCACCCGCGCTCTCCCGCCTCTCGACCAGCAATACTCTGTAATTGCTGCCGATCAGCCGCGCAAAGGTGGCTCCGGCCGGTCCGGCGCCGATGACTGCGACATCGTACATTGTCACTCCTCGCAGCATGCGCAACGAGTTTTCGACAAGAACCTTTCGTCATCCCCGTTATGTACGACTTTCACGTCCGTCATGATGCAAAGACATCTGCAGGGCGGCATTGCCGTCCTTTCCCCGCTTTGCGGAGTCCGCAGAGCCGTTCCGGCGGCAGAGCACCACGGCGTAAGCCGGGTGCCCGTCACCGCGCTGACGCGCTGGTGCTCTGTAGTTGCACCCTGGCCGCGGAACGCCAATCCGAGCCGCGACCGTGAGGGAGCGGTCCGGGGCGCAAACAACGACCAGAGAGCACGAAAACGAGAGGACGACAACGAGGACGGGCGCCGGCCACGGCGCACCGACACCCGACACGGGACCCGCAGCTAGTA
>Ga0247841_10012059_pt1 | contig 11339 bp, 11 predicted proteins | sample LaCruzMarch2015__2_FD_192410 | JGI IMG/M metagenome (GOLD analysis project Ga0247841, IMG submission 192410) | Freshwater microbial communities from meromictic Lake La Cruz, Castile-La Mancha, Spain - LaCruzMarch2015_18m | ecosystem: Environmental > Aquatic > Freshwater > Lake | place: Spain...
CACGCTTTACCCTTCGCGCGCTTTACCCTTCGCGCGCTTTACCCTTCGCGCGCTTTACGCACGCTTTTCGCAAGCTTTAACACCGAAACGCAAACGCCAGGACTCCCACGGCAATTATTCCAAGGACTAATCCAAAGTGATAATTGTATTGCATGTCTCTGTACATCAGTAACCAAGCCCGCGTTTGTTCTTTGTTGTTTACGTGATTCAGCATCCAGTCTGTCTTGGGGGACAGCATATAGTAAAAATAGTTTGTCAAGAAACTTGTTGATAACACAAGACAAACCAGGGATGCTGTGCCCATCCTTTGGCCCTTCAACTTCATATTGTAAAAGATGATTACGAGAGAAAGTATTAAACCAAGGCCATATCCATAGTAACTGATCATTCTTCTCTCGTTCGCAATTCTATCATAGCGATCTTGTAAATCCTTCGGCATTGTATCCTTGTAGTGTTTAACGATCTTGCTCTTGGTCGTCGCATTATAAAAATAAATCATGCCGATAATAAATATCAGTGATATCGAACAACTAACGGAACAGGCCATTATATAATAGTCCACTTTTATAAAATCCCCTTTTGAAAAAAGTGGAGCAAAAAGGGGGTTTTTAAGCCCCCGTGTGGAGCAAAACAAACTTTTGAAAAAATCGCTTTTAGAAAATCGCTTTTAGAAAATCCCTTTTCTTGCTTCGCTGAAACTTCTCACGAAGTAATGAAAAGGGATTTTCTAAAAGGGATTTTGCTCGCTTTTTTAAAAAGCGATATTATATGGCTGGTGCGTATACTATTTATATAAATTTTATCATTTTCGTCAAGTTCTTATTTGCTTGTTTAGCAATTACACATTTATATTTGAAACTGAAACATAGAACGGACAGCGATTTAGATAAACAAATCATTTACTACAAGGAGCGCCTGGAATTTGTATTTGTCGCATTAATGGCTGGATTATTGATATTCTTATTCAACCCTAGACTGGATGACCGATCTAAATTTTTAACCAGGGAAACCAAACTCGTTCTGTATTTGTTAGGGGTTATTTTGCTGATCACCGCAAAATGGGGGGTATTTTTTCAAGAGTCAACATATTTCAAGCGCTTTCAGTCTGTGGTATAGACTCGTCGATTAACATGATTGCCATCGCAGCATAATTGTGGAGATCCATCAGCGTATCCCTTAGGCTCTCATTGTTGACAAGCGTGACTCCGCTGTTGGATACAGACACAAGGCGATTGATCTTGTCTCCCATCCGGACTATCACGCCAACGGGCCCGTAGGTGGCAAACGCATCTCCGTAATCAGTATTCTTCTTATTGAATAACGTCATGGCTTCCCCTTGAACACGAGACAGTTGTCTAATTCTTGCTCCTTCGTAACTCTGCGTGAATTGGACATCACCATATTCTTCTCCTGATGTTACCGTCATTGATTTTAAATCGATATCCATTGTTTCACCTATCTATATTATTATGTATTTAATACATAATAATATAGGTTTATATCCACTTTTCCCAAAAGTGGATTTTCCAAAGGTTGGGTGGATTTTAATGTCCGCACGAACCGCACCCCGGCCTCACATTGTGAACCCGTCCAATCATAGGGGCTTTTAGCGTCACGTTTTTGGCAGGAGTGGGCACCGCAGCAAGCTTGGAACGCGTAAGTGACGCGAAGTGAACGTTGGCAAGATTTCCGTTTGTCAAAGTCATTTTGATAGGAGAAGGCATTTTATAAACAATACAAATATAAAAATTGTGAATAATTAACTCTTAGAAAAATCGCTTTTACTTGCTTCGTGAAAAAAAGCGATTTTTCGCATATTTTCTCTAAATCACGGGGGTGAACCCCCGTAAGCCCCCACACATTACTTCGTGAAGATTTGGCTCTTGCTTCGCTTAAACCCCTGTCTTTTGAAAAAAGAGAAAACTTTGGCTCTTGCTTCGCTAAACGCTTTTTTCACGAAGTTATGAAAGGCAGATTTCCAAAGGTTGAGTGGAGCAAAAACAGATAAGGGGTTTTAAGCCCCCGTGGAGAACAAAGCTTGTGGGGGGCTTACGGGGGGGCTTACGGGGGCACAGCCCCCGTGGAGAACAAAGCTTGTGGGGGGCTTACGGGGGCACAGCCCCCGTGATTATAGTGAGACCTTGGGAAAAATACACACGGACCCCTCGGCTGTCTCATCGACATAAAACCCAGACTCATATACATCTCCATCTATGGTCCCGCCGCAATTACACGGGAACCAAATCCGTAGCTCACTCGTCGTTTTTTCTTCGGTTGTTTCGTCGGCAAATTCGACGGTGAATATTCCGGGGCTTGGTTCGGCAATAATCAGCGCCTTTGTGTAAAAGGTGTTGCTTCCCTCCTTCGCGTATACATACATGCCAACACCAAATGAAAAAACGGCCTGATTGATGTCCTGATAATTGGGATTATTGTAAATTTGCTCGTCAGCGGCAGCATTGTTATTTTGGATTGGACAGTCGCAGCCACTTACGATGCTCGTCTTGATTGTCTTGGCACCATAAATGGGGTAGGCACAATTGAATGGAATGAAGGGCACCCCAAACGTGGGCGGAATTACGCCGCGTCTCAACGGGCCCTTGCCCTTCAAACGGTTCAAATAGCGGTCATAGGAGTTGTGCTTAATGTCGCACCCGACACCACCCGGCGTCTGGCACCCAGGGCGGCTGGATGTGACCGAGTGGCCTTTGGTGTTCAGTGTAGAATAACCGCTTGGGACGGTCGCCTTTTGGACACTTGGCACCGGTCGATCACTCATCTGGTTCCAGCAAACCCCGTACGTAGCATCCGTTGGCTTCGCATATGCGCTCAATGCGCCTAAATTCATTGTATACAGCGACGACGGAACCCTTACGGTGTTTTGGATGAGCTTCAAGCGCTGGTATTGATTGGCCGGAGTGTTTGATGTCAAGTTCGTGTCGCAACTTCTCAACCGATAATAATACGGGGGCAACCCAACTATTTTGCTAGGGTCATTGTATACAATTGATGTTCGGGAATACATATATGTCATCATTCTATATAATATACTTCGCTTTTAAAAATCCACTTTTGGAAAAAGTGGAGCAAAAGTTTGGTTTTTGCTTCGCTTAAACCCTTTCCAAAGGTCGAGTGGAGCAAAACCGGGGTCCCGCGTTGAACCAAATAAAAGGCGATTTTGTTCCCTTTTTCTAAAAGGGATTTACTAAAAGTTATTTTATAAAAAAATGAAATAATTAAGACCCGTAATTTAACAATGAACAACATTAATATGTTCCAGCTACCAAGTAAAATATCCAAGGATATTTGCTGCGCGGAATGTAGCAAAGTATACAAAACGAAATCAAATTATGAAAAACATTTGATTCTGTGCGGGATTATTGCCAAAGGCAAATGCGCGGATGAAGAAATATTGGATAACTTGCCATCACAGAAAATGATGTATAAAATGATTTTGGAGTTGGGACAAAAATACAATCGGCTGGAAGAAAAGATGAACGAGGTGAACAAATGGGTTGTCAAGAAAAAGAAGAAGGTTGATGTAATTGAATGGCTGAACGCAACTGTAAAGCCAGAATACACATTCGATGAGTTGATTGACAAGATACATGTGACCGACGCAAATATTGAATTTATGTTTAATAATACTGTTTACGACACATACAGCGCAATTTTGTATATTGAATTACAACCCATATTTGCGTTTATTCAAAAACCCGGGCTTTTGTATGCGTTTGTTTCCAATGAAGCAGGAGCCGCCGGGGTTTGGATAGAGTTGTCCAGAGAAAAGCTTATACGATTTTTCAAATTGATTCATGTGAAAATTACAAGGATTTTGTTTGATATGAAAAAGAAACACCTCGATGATATATATTCAAGTGATTCGATTGCGACCATGTTTGATAAGACAATCTCCAAAATATTGGGAGTTGATTTCAAGCACGACCCTACTCTGGCTCGATTCAAAAATATGGTTTATTCGCGGTTGAAAACGGATGTAAAAACTATGGTTGAATATGAGTTTGAATAAATCCACTTCCACCTTTAATAAAGGTGGAGCCAAATCGCTTTTGGTTTTATAAAAAGTGGAGCAAAATCGCTTTTGGTTTTATAAAAAGCGGAGCAAAATCCACTTCCACTCTCTTTTTACACCATTGGGCACTGAAAGTGCCCAATCAGCATCATCTTTGTCACTCATAACAGCCCACTTCGTGGGCGTTTTGAATGTCCAAAGGTGTAAAAAAGATAACAAAACTTTGGCTCCACCCTCTCTCTTTTACACCTTTGCGCATCGAAGATGCGCATGGAACCGTTACTTTTCGCTGATGACCGCTTCGCTGTAACGCCCCAGAATAGGCGTTTTCAAAGAGAAAAGGTGTAAAAAAGATAACAAAACTTTGGCTCTTTGCTTCGCTGAACGCTTTTTTCACGAAGTTATGAAAGGTGGATAAAAAAGAAGTTGTGGGGTTTTTTTTATATAAATCAAAAAAAATTGAAATGCTTTTTGTTTGTTATTGTAATTTACTTTAGTTAATAAAAGATAAAATGAACTCTATCTCTATCTACATTCCCCGTGTTAGCGTTGATTGCGACGAAGCCTTCTTCAGGCAGTTCTTCCACATGCTTTGTTTTGGTGATGTGGAACGCGTTGACTTTGTCGCGCTGGACTATGAATACACCAGTATGGGACGCTTCCGCAAGGCGTTTGTTCACTTCCAGTTTGTCTACAATACGCAGATTGCGGATGATATTGTGACTACGCTTTCGAGGGGCGAACCGTATCGTCTGTATCCTCGGGCCGGCGAGCACTGGATCTTGTTGAAGAACAAGGTGCCGGTGTTGGCGACGACAATGAACATTCACCAGTTGGCCGAGAATCACCGCCTCTTGGAGGAAAAGACTCAGCTCTTGGAGGAAAAGATGCGTCGCTTGGAGGACCTCTTGGAGGAAAAGGAGGAAAAGTCGCGTAGCTTGGAGGAGACTGTAGCCAAGCAAGATGATATGCTCGACCGGTCACAGCAGACTATTTACCAAATGATCCCCATGTTGAATATGTCCAAGTGCGACGAACGCGCATTTACTAGAGTGTTGTTTGGTTTGAAGGAGGAGGATCAGGAGGAGCAGGAGGAGGATCAGGAGGAGCAGGAAGATAAGGAGGAGGATGATGACTTTGATTTCCTTGGTGAAGATATTGAGGACAGTATGATGTCGTTCTGTATGTTGGAGAAGAAGTATGGACCGCTCACGTTTAACAATAAAACTAACGATTTCACCGATGGCGACGGGTTCGTAAGATATGTTTTGTCCAAGACGGAGATGTTGGACGAAGAGAATGAGCAGGAGGACCTCTTCGGGACGGGGCCCTTCCTGAAGTATGCTGATTTCTGTAGGTTGAGGAAAGAGAGGAACGAGAGGGAGGAGAATAATTTGAAGATGGATTAAATCCACTTTTGGAAAAAGTGGAGCAAAATCGCTTTTATCCACGAAGTTATGAAAAAGCGAGCAAAATCGCTTTTAAAAAAGCGAGCAAAAACAGATAAGGGGAGAGCAAAAACGTGGATTTTGGACAACCTTTTCCAAAGGTTGGGGGGGAGGTATAAATAAAAAAATGGGGGAAAACCCTATTTTTTTATTCGATGATTTCTATCGCAAAGAACTTCAATCCACATTTGGAAAAGGCGGAGCAAGAAGCCAAAATACAAATGGGTTTACGGTCGCTACGCTTTTTGCTCCACTTTTTTCAAAAGTGGATAGAAACAAAGGACGCCTCCATCGCAATTCCGCAAACACCGCCATCATTTTCACTCTCACTGCGCGCAATCTTCAAGTAACCTCCATCACCCCACGTGGTGCCCCACGAATTCTTGACAAGCCAATATTCCTGTCCATTTTCCGTTCCATATCCAACAATCAGGACACCGTGATCCAGAGTGGTTCCGCACGTCGCGCTCGTCAGGACTCCGCTCGAATACGACTGGAAATAGCGCGTGTCCGCCTCAATCGCAATCGCAACAGGGCGCATGCTCACCGCCTCCTTGAGCGCGATCTGGTCATTCGACTTGACATCGAAGCACTCATCCACAGTAACAACAGCCTTGCAAGACGTCTGGCAAGACCCCCCCGTTTGGGAAACTCCAGACGTATAAGAATAGCTAGACTCCGAGCAGAGACCCTTGTCCATAGCAAAATTGAACGCACCATCCATGAGTCCACCATTGCATCCCATGCTGCCATATCTCACTCCAGCACAGTCAACCAGCTCCTGCTCCGCCAGACTTACCAGCTTGCCCGTGGAAACCGCATATGCGCCCTCGATTGCGCCTGTGGCGGAAAACGACCAGCAGCTTCCACATTGACCCTGGTCCTTAACCGGGGTTACCGCACCAGCCGCAACCCAATCAACCGCATCCGGGACAGACTTCGTTCCGGTGCTAACGAAGGAAGAACAGCTCGTTGAACCAATTTCCGCAAATACGTAGTTGCTCTTGAGGTAGCCGCCAACATATTGGGACTTGAACTCCTCCTCGGTGAGATCGGTGAACTGGTTCACATCCATGCTAAATGTCTTGTTCGTCGCATCGTTATGAGAAATAATATTTTTCAGGTTCGCATGAAAGATGTTGAAACGCTCCTCAAGCTCAATTACATCGTCGTAGTGTTTGTTGAACTTGTCCTGGAACTCATAGAAACGGTGCCAAATGTCGTGCTCATTTAACTTGGTTCCTCGAATAGAGCCTTCAGCGACAAGCAGGGAAGAGAGCAGAATAAATAACTTGGCCATCCTTATATATAATATGAATACTAAAAAGTGTTTAAGTCTCTTTTCGAAAAAGAGAACAAAATCTCTTTAAAAAAATCCACTTTACCCTTCGGGATGGGGTTTGGTTTTTGCTTCGCTTAAACCCTTTTCCAAAGGTTGAGTGGAGCAAAACAGATAAGTGGGAGGAGGGGGCTTACGGGGGTTTACCCCCGTTTTTTCCAAATGTATATGTATTCCTTATAAACATCATTCGGCGATCTCTTTGACTTGGGTAACGGTAATTTTTCTTTTGGGTGACCAAGAACTTTCAGCGCAACATTTTCGTATACCTCCTCTGGTATGTTTACACAATAGTGTCCTCCGTTGGCAAGGTGCTTGTAGGTTTTTTCAAAGAGTGGTATATAAAAATTGGTGTCCCAATCTTCCTTCGACTTTGTTTTGTTTCCTCCATAGCTTTCTATGTTGTAGTATGGAGGGCTTGTTAACACCAAGTCGTAGTTGAGTTTAGAGTAATCAATGGATAACGCATCTTGGAAATACAACTCAATATTTGTTGTTGAATGTTTTTTCAGGAACCTGCTCAGCTTTGCATACGGAGTTTTCAAATTTTGATTGTAATCAATCCCAATGTATTTGGGTATGTTAAGAGCACAAGCACCAACTAATCTTCCGCCCCATCCCATGGTCATATCCAATACACATTTTGGTTGATATTTACAATACACGTCCATAGCAATGAGAGGTTTGAATATCGATACAGCAGAAAAATATATATTGGAAAGACGATACATTACCTTGATATACGGATAGTTGGGGTTGGTATTCTTATAAAATTTCATTAATGATTTTGCGAACTTTTCCTTCTTAATCTTGTTCTTGTTGAACCAAACGTCATAAAAACTGTAACCCTTCACACCGACGGTGTTCAAGCGTTCGGTGGCGGTGTATTTGTTCACGACTTTGTTGCCAGTATGGCCCAACACTTTGTGATATTGGCAACCAAGTTCGACCAAATCCTTGTAGGATTCTTCAACTTCCTCATCGGTTATGTCATATACTTGGTCGGATATTCGCGTTTTTTGCTTTCGCGTGTATGTGTTTTTTCTTAAGTTTAGTTTTTGCCTTTTCGTTTTCGTTTTCGCAGACATCTATATAATTCCCTTTTATAATCCCTTTTAAAAAAATCCCTTTTTTAAAAAGGGAACAAAATCGCTGTTGGGTTTTGCTCGCTTTTCCTTGCTTCGCTGAAAAAAAGCGATTTTTAAAAGCGACGCGACCCTTCCCCTTCGTGACCCCTTCCCCTTCGTGACCCCCTTCCCCTTCGTGTTCCCCTCCTATTATACTTCGCTTAGCGCATTGTGAATAGCGCATCGTGAAGCTGAATATCCCGCTGTTGAATAACACTGTAAAGATACGCATTTTGCTCCTCTAGACACCTGACATACGAGACATGTACCAATTCCGTCTTCGTCACATCATGTTCTTTTTCTTTGGTGATGTTGTCAAAATCCCCTGTTAGGTTTCTCCTCGCAAACCCCCTCATAAGCGCCTTCTGTGTAATTTGCTTCTTGGGAGCAGCAGGAACTCCCCTCAGGGTAGGACTATTCTCAGGAGTGCTCATAGGAATCTTCTTCTTGTATTCCAAAACTATCCAAAACCATGGGACATCATAGGTTACCTTTGCCTTTCCATTCTCATCCATCTCCTTTTGGAACGCTCTGGTCGCGTCGTTGTCCTTCCAATTGGCAAAGTGAATGTAAGCTGACTTATACTTCTCCTTGGTAACCAAGTCAATCTTGGAAATCTGTCCAAAGCATGCCTTATTCTCAAATATATCAGCGATCCTCGCCTCGGTAATGTTGTTGAACACGCGGGGAATATACAATGTCTTGTTAGTCATTCTTATCTTATTGTGGTGTTATCCGTTGGTTACGGATTTATTTCAATTTTTTCTTTAACACGGGGGCAAGGCCCCCGTAAGCCCCCATTTAATAAAATTTGCTCTTGCTTTGCTAAACGTTTTCCTTGCTTCGCTGAAACTTCTTGGGCGTTTTGAATGAGCAAAGGTGTAATAAAAAAGTAGTGATTTTAGGATTAACCAGGGATTTGGGCCAAATGTTGAAAAAATTGAAATGATTAAATACTTATTCTGTATACCATTACTAACTAAAATCGCTTTTAAAAAAGCGAGCAAAATTTTGATATCTTTTCCCAAAAGTTAATATGAGCTCTGCCAATAATACTATCGTCGAGTTGTTGTCCCCTCGGGACCCTCGCTTCTCAGGGCATCAATACACATATGAGGGGTCTAAATTTGGGGATGCGCTTATGAATAATAAGAACAAGGAGGCGGAGGAGGAGAGAGAAGAGGTGACCGACGATGAGAACAGCTTGGAGGTGGAGGTGGAGGTGGAGGTTGATGAATGCCCCATCTGTATGGACGCGATTGACTCTGCCCGCAACTGCGTGACGACCGAGTGTGGACACAGGTTCCACGCAAAGTGCTTGTTTGAGAACATTTCTCGCAACGGATTTGATTGCCCTTGTTGCCGTGGAAAGATGGCAGAGGCAGAGGAGGAGGAGGACGACGATGACGACGATGACGATGACGATGACGATTATTATGCGGATGATGTTGAGGAGGAGGAGGAGGATAATACCGACCATTTGCTCAGGGGAATGCGCTGGATGTTTCAGCGTGCCTCCAACGACGGAGGGGTTGTTGACGATGATGAAGAAGAGGATGATGATGAAGAGGAAGAGGGAGAAGTGGAAGAGGTTGAACCCCCTAATGTCGAGTTGATTATGGAGAAACTCGCGGAGCGCGGAATTACGTTTGAGCAAACGATCAAGGGATTGTTGAATGATTGTCATCCGGAATATTCCACGAGATTCGTAACTGAGGCGGACCAATTGTTTGGCGCGGTTCGTTCGATTTTGGCTAATTATGCGAGGGGGAGTGAGAGTGAGCCTGAGGACATACGAGTTAGAAATAGAATGTGAAGGAGTGAGGGGTAGAGTAAAACTTAATCTTAGTAAGGGGAAATAACTTTTTTCTCGCCACTCAACCTTTGGAAAAGGGTTTAAGCGAAGCAAAATCCAAACCTGATGTGGAGCAAAAACGTATAAATAAGGAGGTGCTCGAGGAACCTGGGTTCCTCGAAAGTGATATATATATTTTTTTCAATTCACTTAAACGCAATTATGGCACAATATTATGACTACGTCTACATCTAAGTCTAGATACAGTTTTTACATTCCTCGTGTTTCCAGAACATACACCGATGAAGAAATCAAAATCATTTTTTCAAGCGTATTGATGATTGGAGATGTGAAGCGGGTTGATTTTGTTCCTATCAATAAAAAGTTTCAACGAGCGTTTGTTCACATGGATATGTTTTATGATGTAGAAACCACAAATGGACTCAGGGAAACGGTGTTTGAACAAGGAGGTGCTGTTAGGGTTTATCCAGGTCAACTTCTTGTCAATCCACTTTTGGAAAAAGTGGAGCAAAAGGGGGGCTTAAAAAGCCCCCGTGTGGAGCAAAATTTTTGTTCTCTTTTTCCAAAAAAGAGACTTCTTGTCAAGCGAATATATTGGATCTTGTTGAATAATAACAACCCTGTTCCGGAAACAACAATGAACCTTTCCCAAATCGTGGCTCAAATGAATACAATGTTCAAAATTTTGAACGAGAAGGGAACCAAGCCTTTGCTCCACTCTTCCCCACGCCCAATTGGTAGTTTACTAGATAAGATGTTTGATAATCCGTTTTCTTTTCTCCACGGGGGCATGCCCCCGTAAACCCCCTTTTTGCTCCACTTTTCATTACTTCGTGAAAAAAGTGGATTTTTTAAAAGAGAGTTGATCCAAATCGATTGTGGGGGCACCCTTCCGGAGGGGGGCTTACGGGGGTCCCCGTGTTGAACAAAACTTTGGGTTTTGCTCCACTTTTTCCAAAAGTGGATTTCTCAAAGGTGGATTTTTAAGGAGGGGTTCGGGGAACCTTGGTTCCCTGGTTATGGGCAAACAATCGACACAAATACCTCGGCGGCTTTGTCCTGATACAACGTAAGCGCATCATAATAATCCTTCACTTTCTTGTTTATACGAATTTTTGTTATGTCGAATGAGGACAAGAATAAACCGGCTAGACTCTTGACTCTTGACAGCGCGACGTAGGTCTGCCCACACTCAAATATTCCGCTGCCCACATCTATTTCGGCCGCATCTAGCGTCGCTCCCTGGGATTTGTGGATTGTTAGCGCCCATGCCAGTATCAGCGGGATTTGTAACACCCCAATTCCGGGGATTTTTTCACTTGCCCAGCAATGACGCGTCATCACCATTTCACGCCCATTGTTGTATTTCACGCGCGGACAGCCGGAAAGTGGACAGAAACTTGTGATGATCCCTTGGCTTCCATTACAGACTTCCAATCCGGTTCCGGATCCCTTTTCTGGCTGGATGTTCACAATACACATCACTTGTGCTCCCACCTTCATTTTGAGGGATTTTTCACAGATTAGATTGTTTGACAGGTAGTCAAGTTCATATTGGATTTCGTTTTCAGTGTAA
>Ga0247841_10012061_pt1 | contig 11338 bp, 10 predicted proteins | sample LaCruzMarch2015__2_FD_192410 | JGI IMG/M metagenome (GOLD analysis project Ga0247841, IMG submission 192410) | Freshwater microbial communities from meromictic Lake La Cruz, Castile-La Mancha, Spain - LaCruzMarch2015_18m | ecosystem: Environmental > Aquatic > Freshwater > Lake | place: Spain...
GCATAGTGTGAACGCTACTTTAGGAAATGAATCTTTACTGAAAAGTCTTTTTGCAGGAGCTTTGGGAATGCTTATTATAATTATTTTTATGACTTTTTTATATGGTAGGCTTGGAATTATAGCAAGTGTAGCTTTGATAATTTATACTTTATTGGTTACCTCAATTCTTAAAGTTAGCAGTATTACTCCATATGCAATTACGCTTACTCTTTCCGGTATTGCCGGATTTATTCTTTCAATAGGAATGGCAGTTGACGCAAATATCTTGATTTTTGAAAGAATGAAGGAAGAAAGAAGAGTCGGAAGATCATGGCATGAAGCATTGGAACTGGGATTTACTAGAGCCTGGACATCAATCCGGGATTCCAATATCTCGAGCCTTATAACCTGTTTTGTTTTGTATCAGTATGGAACAGGTTCTGTTAAAGGTTTTGCTTTGACATTGGCAATTGGAGTTTTGGTCTCTATGTTCTCGGCAATAGTTATAACAAGAACATTCTTGAAAGTGATTTATAAATAATATGAACATTATTGAGCGCAAAAATTGGTATTTCGGATTATCTTTATTAATTATAATTCCGGGAATTATTGCTATCTTTTTGTGGGGATTAAATCTTTCTATCGATTTTACAGGAGGATCTCGGTTAACATTATCTTTTGATAAGATTGTTAATGACAATCAGATTAAAGTAGTTAATGAGGCTTTGAAAGTGCAGGGAATAAAAGTTGCAAGTATTGAGAAATCAAACAAATTAATCTTTGTCAGAACATCTCCGATGGATCAAAGCCAAAATAGTAAGTTTGTAAAGACTTTAGCGAGTAATTTTAAAGATATTAAGGAACAGGAGTTTGAGACAATAGGTCCTGCGATAGGGCAGGAAACAACCCTAAATGCCTTAAAAGCAGTGGTGATAGCGTCAATTCTTATTATTATTTATATAACATGGTCTTTTAGACAAGTGCCCAAACCCGCAAGCAGTTTCAGATTTGGAGTCTGTGCTATTATTGCTCTCATTCATGATGTGTTCGTGTTGATTGGGGTTTTTGCAATCTTAGGACATTTTTTTAGTGTTGAAATAGATTCTCTTTTTGTTACAGCAATATTGACGGTTATTGGCTTTTCAGTTCATGATACGATTGTTGTTTTTGACAGAATTAGAGAAAATCTTAGGAAAATGGGAAGAACTGATTTTTCCAAAACTGTTAATGAATCAATAATTCAGACAATAGGAAGATCTCTCAACACTTCCTTAACTGTTGTTTTGATATTAATTGCATTGCTTTTATTTGGAGGAGAAAGTATTCGTTGGTTTGTAGTAGCTCTTTTGGTGGGAGTTGTTAGTGGAACTTATTCTTCTATCTTCAACGCAAGTCCGCTTTTAGTTTTGTGGCAAGAGATAATTGACAAGAAAAAAAGCTAAGAAGTAAGAGATTCTTTGACAATTTTACTAACCAATCCTCCGTCTGCTTTACCTTTGACTTTTGGCATTAATGCGCCCATTACTTTTCCAATTTCAGCGATTGTAGTTACACCAGTTTCACTAATTGCTTGCTTGACGATTTTGCGGATTTCTACTTCGGACATTTGTGTAGGTAAATAAACTTGCAGCATTGTTAGCTCCTTTGTTTCCTTATCGACTAGCTCCATTCGTTTTGCTTTTTTAAACTCTTCAATTGAATCTTTTCTTTGTTTTGCCTCTTTTTGAATAACAGCTAAAACATCCTCATCTGTAGCTTCATATCCTGCCCCGCCTTTTTGAATTTCATAATAATTAATTGCGGAAAGAAGCATTCTCAAAACAGACGTTTTAAGCTCATTTCTAGCAAGCATTGACTGTTTTAGCTCGTCTTTTAATTTCTGCTTAAGCATATTTCTGTAGTTCTTTTATTTTATCAGTTTTTTCCCAAGGAAGTTTTAAATCACTTCTTCCAAAATGTCCATAAGTAGCGGTTTGACGGTAAATTGGGCGTTTGAGATCAAGAGTTTTGATAATTCCGGCAGGACTCATGTCAAAGACTGTGCGGATCGCTTTTTCAATCTGATTATCATCAATTTTTCCTGTACCATAGGTCTCGACATGTACGGAAACAGGTTGCGGGAAACCTATTGCATAAGCTAATTGCAGTTCACATTTATCAGCCAAACCTGATGCTACAACATTCTTGGCAATGTAGCGCGCCATATACGCACCGCTTCGGTCTTGTTTATTTGGAACTTTACCGCTAAATGCTCCTCCACCATGACGCGCCATTCCGCCATAAGTATCAACAATTATTTTTCGGCCTGTTACTCCTGTATCTCCTTGGGGTCCACCGGTAACAAATTTACCTGTTTCGTTAATGTAAATTTTTGCTTTACCGTTCAGTAATTTGCCGCAGATTGGTTTTATAACGTTTTTAATAATGTCAGTACGGATTTTCTTATAAGGAATTCCATCATTGTGTTGTGCAGCAACAACGACAGTTTCAATACCAACTGGTTTATCATTCTCATACTCAACTGTAACTTGAGTTTTGCCATCAGGGCGAAGATAAGGAATTATTTTCTTTTTTCGCACTTCTGCTAATTTTTTAGCCATTTTATGAGCAAGCATAATGGGGAGGGGCATAAGTTCGGGAGTTTCGCGGCACGCAAAACCAACCATCATACCTTGGTCTCCGGCGCCTTGAGCCTTGTGAATAGCCTTTTTAGGGTTTTCTCCCTGGGCGATATCTCCGCTTTGTTCATGGATAGTATTTATTACGGCGCAACTTTTATAATCAATTCCGTAGTCGGCATTTGTATATCCGATGTCTTTTAAAACATTACGCGCTATTGATTGAACATCAACGTAGGTTTTGGTGGTAATCTCTCCTCCGACCAAAACAAGACCGGTAGTTGTAAATACTTCACAACAGCAAGCACTATTCGGATCATCTTTTAAAACAGCATCCAGTATAGCATCGGCAATTTGATCACAGATTTTATCAGGGTGTCCTTCTGTTACAGATTCGGATGTAAAATATCTTTTCATTAATCTAGTAATTATAGGAGATTAGACTATGTTAATCAAGCTCTTTAATTCTTTTTAACAGAAATTTTTTATTATTTTTAGATAGATCTTCGTCAACTTCTTCAAAAAGTTTTTGCAAGATTTCTCCGATTTTTGGTCCCGGCTTTATTTTAAACTCTCTTATAATGTCATTTCCATCAATTGCAAGGTCATTGATAGAAAATTTAGCCGGTTTTAATTGCTCTTCAATTTTTTCTTTAAAAAGTTTTAATCTCCAGCTATCAGCTGGTCTGCCGCTGCCAAGTCTATCGGCAATTCTTATGTCCATCATATCCTTAACATTTTCGACTCCAATTTTTCTGATAAATCTTCTGATAGCATTATCAGTTTGATTTTCATTAACACCAAACATATGCCATCTGATTAAATTAACAATTCTTTCCTTATCGATTTTTGAAAATTTTAACCTTTCACAAATTTCAGCAGCAATATTTGCTCCAGTTACCTCATGATTGTGAAAAATTACCAGCCCATCTTTATCTTTGGACATTGCTTTTGGTTTGCCCACGTCATGTATAAGTGCTGCAAATCGTACGATTGGATCTGTTGATGGACAAAACTTTAGAGATAAAATATTGTGAGTAAATACATCATCAGTGTGATGGCGGCCGGGTCTTGCCTGAGAAATCCCAATTCCAACAATTAGTTCAGGAAGAATATAATCTAAAAGATTGGCTCTTTTTAAGTGCATAATTCCTTCATGCGCATTTTCATTTTTTAAAATTCTTAAAAGTTCAATTCTAATTCTTTCTCCGGAAACGCTCGTAATGAGCGGCGCATCGGAAATTATTTCCTTCCAAGTACTTTCCTCAATCGTAAAAGAAAGCTCTGTTGCAATTCTAATAGCTCTTAAAAGCCTAAGAGCATCTTCTTTAAACCGTTCTTTTGGATTTCTTACGGCACGGATTAGCTTGTTAACAACATCTTTTTGTCCCTCGTAAGGATCTACGAGTGTAAAATTTAAAGGTTTACCCTGAGCAAGCGAAGTGAGTCGAAGGGCAATTGCATTAATAGTGAAATCACGACGAGCAAGATCTTCTTCTATTGATTTCCCCCATAATACTTTTTCGGGATGTCTTCTGTCAGAATATCCGTGTTCTGTCCGAAATGTTGTTATTTCTATGACATGTTTTTGTCCGGAAATCTCAATAGGTAAGCCGACTGTTCCGTATTGATTATCGTAAAATCCATCTTTGAAAATTTTAAGTATTTGCTCCGGAGTTGCGTTTGTAGTCATGTCCCAATCTTTTATAGATTTTTTTAACAGCATATTGCGGACGCATCCACCTACCAAATATCCTTCAAAATTAGCTTCATTAATCTTCCTATAGATTTCTAAAATTTCTTCTGGAATAAGTTTTACCATACTGCTATAGTATAACAAAGAATTTTGACTTATGAAGAAGTGGGAAATCTTAAGTAAAAAACGAACAGGAGAGGTAATAAAAAGACTTCTGGAAAATAGAGGAATAAAAACTAAGAAGGAGATTGAAGAGTTCTTAAATCCAAAATTAAATGCAGTTACCATTGAAAAAGTTGGGATCGATAAAAAACAACTAAAAAAAGCTCTTGCAAGAATAAAAATTGCAATAAAAAACAAAGAGCAAATTGTGATTTTTGGTGATTATGATGTTGATGGAATAACGGGTACAGCAATTCTTTGGGAAACCCTTAATTCAATGGGCGCAAAAGCTATGCCATATATTCCTCACAGGATTGATGAAGGTTATGGCTTATCTATTGCGGGAATTAATAATGTCATCCTGAATTTATTTCAGGATCCCAAAAAGACGAAGATCTCGAAAAGAATTCGGGATGACAAGAAAAAAGGCTTGATCATAACAGTGGATAACGGAATTGTTGCAAATACTGCAGTTGACTTTGCCAATAAGCAGAGAATAGATGTGATTATTACCGATCACCATGTAAGGCCCAAAAAATTACCTAATGCTTTAACAATTGTTCATACAATAAAATTATGCGGAGCTGGGGTTGCTTGGATAGTAGCTCAGGAGCTCAAGAAGAATATAACTCATCTTGAATTGGTAGCTTTAGCAGTAGTTGCAGATTTAGTTCCCTTGAAAGGAGCAAATAGAACTCTTCTTAAGTTCGGTTTGGAAGAACTTCGAAAAACAAAAAGAGTTGGACTATTAGAATTATTAAAAGAAGCGAGGTTAGCAAAAGAATTTCTTGGAGTTTATGAAATAGGGCATATGATTGCTCCCAGACTCAACGCGATGGGAAGGCTTGAGTATGCAATGGATAGCCTGCGTTTAATTTGCACAACTAATCCAAAAAGAGCGGTAAATCTTGCGCGACTACTAGGAAATACTAATAAAGAAAGACAAGATATAACTTTGCAGACTGTATTGCATGCTGTAGAAAAAGTTAAAAATCAGAAATCAAAACTTAAAAAATTGTTATTTATCGTTCATGAAAGCTATGAGCAGGGAGTGATTGGGTTGGTTGCGGGAAAATTGGTTGAGGAATTTTATAAGCCTGCAATTGTTGTTTCTAAGGGAGAAAAATTCAGTAAAGCATCAGCCAGATCAATAAGCGGATTTAACATGATTGACTTCATAAGAAGTGCTTCGGAATTTTTGGTAGATGTAGGAGGTCATCCAATGGCTGCTGGCTTTACTGTTGAAACAGCCAAACTTCCGTTGTTGCAAAAAACTTTGGAAGATAAAGCAGAATTATTATTGAATAAAGATTTACTTACCCGCAATCTTAAAATTGATTGCGAATTATCATTATCTTCTATAAATATAAATTTATATGAGTCTTTGCAGAAACTTAGTCCGTTCGGGATGGGAAATCCCGAGCCAACTTTTTTAAGCAGTAACGTTATTGTTGAAGATGCAAGATTGGTTGGCAATGAAAGTAAGCATTTAAAATTATCAGTAAGCAATAAAAAAACAGGGATTAGATTTGAAGGGATTGGGTTTGGATTGGGGGAAAATGCGAAAATCCATGTTGGAGATAAAATAGATATTGTTTATACAATTGATGAAAATGAATGGAATGGAGAAAAAAGATTGCAATTAAAGATAAAAGATTTTAAAAAGGTGTAGATTAATTTTATTTATCTTCCTGTGAGCTTTTTGTGAAGATTTATAGCATTTTGCCTCCGTTTATTTTTTTCCCTTCTCCATTCATCTTCGTTCTGTTTTTTTAAATCTTTTGCGGTTTTTGTTAATTGAGGTAATGGTATTATTTCCACAACAGGGACATCTGCTTTTGTAATAGAGGTATTTGTTTTTTCAACTTTTACGACAGAAGTATTCATTTTCACAGGGAGAGTAACTGGTTTTTCAACAACGGATTCAAGTAATTTTGCAAATGCCTCATTCTCAATATCTTTTGCGGAGGTTTTTACTACTCCAAGTACTGCTTCAGGTTTTAGTCTTCCATTTATGCTAAATGTTTTTGCTGTTTGTGGCGTAGTTCCTATTTCTGCCATAGTCATATTTAAAAATAAAAATAGAGCTCCTGCTCCACCTATAAATTTATATGCAAAATCTTTTTGCTGCTTGACAAGAACCTGACAGGGTGCTTGTCAAGATTAAGGATGTAATATACAATATTAACTATAAAATGTCAAACAATAGATCTACTATAATTTCAGAAAAACGCATATTAATCTCAGAAACTGTTAAATATGTAAGTAAATCAATCATAGTTGAAGGGTGGATTTACCTTCGACGCGATCATGGTAAACTCATTTTTTTGAGTCTGCGTGATAGATCAGGAATACTTCAAATAGTCGTAAATGTCAATGTTTCCAAGAGTGTTTATGAAGTCGCAAAAGAGGTAAGACCGGAATTTGCGGTTAAAATCATTGGGGAAATTAAAAAAAGACCTGAAAATGCAGTTGACAAGAGTTCCATTGCCGGCAGTGTTGAGCTTGAAGCTAAAGAGATTATTATATTATCAAAAGCAGAAACCTTACCTTTTGATATGGGAGGGAAAGATTTAAATTTAGAGCTTCCAACCCTCTTAGACAATAGATGCCTTTCTCTTCGACATCCTCACGTGTCCTACATTTTTAGCATACAAGCTGCTATTGCTGAAGGCTTTAGGAAAACTGCGCAAAATCTTGGGTGTACAGAAATTTTTGTACCAACAGTTGTTGTTTCAAGTACAGAAGGCGGGACAGAGGTTTTTGAAATTGATTATTATGGGCATAAAGCATATTTAGCGCAAAGTCCTCAATTATATAAGCAAATGATGGTTCCTATATTTGGGCGAGTTTTTACCCTAGCTCATGCTTATAGAGCAGAGCCATCTGTAACAACCAGACACTTGTCGGAAATAATTCAATTGGACTGTGAATTCGGATTTGTTAATTTTGAAATGCTGCTTGACCTGATTGAATTAGTAGTAACTCAGACTCTAAAGTATGTAGAGAAACAGTGTAGAAAGGAATTTAAGCACTTTAATATTGAAGAAATATTTTTTAGTAAAATACCAAGATTAAAATTACGTGAAGCTCAGGAGATAATTTATAAAGAATATGGGAGAGACAGTAGGAAAGAGAAAGATTTAACGCCTCAAGATGAGATTGATATTTGCAAATGGGTGAAAGAAAAACATAAAAGTGATTTTGTGACCATAACCCACTTTCCTACTAAGTCAAAGCCATTTTATACCCATCCGGATCTTCAAGATCCAGAGTACAGCTTAAGCTATGACGTTTTGTTTAGAGGCGCAGAGATTTTAAGCGGAAGTCAAAGAATAAATGAATATGAAAAACTGGTTGTTTCAATTAAGGAAAGAGGAATGAATCCTGATAATTTTTCAATGTACCTTCAGGCATTCAAATATGGCATGCCTTCTGAAGGAGGATTATCTTTTGGGCTTGAAAGGCTTACGATGAAATTATTGAATCTTAAGAATATTCGAGAGGCGAGTCTCTTCCCAAGAGACATGGAGCGAGTAGATGAAAGGTTTTCCCATTAATTTCTTCAAAAAGAAAAAAAAGCACATTTTTTATACACTTATGTCATTGTGTCTTTTAATTTTATTAAGTAGCGCTTTTTTAGACTTAACTTTGAGGTATTACATCTTTGACAAGGAAATAAAAAAGTTTCCATTGACAATCTCACAATTACAATATCCTGTTTTTAAATCTCCAATAAATCCTGATATTTCAGCAAAAGCAATTATTATTATGGATAAAGATTCAGGAGTTGTGCTCTTTTCGAAAAATCCAAACCTTTTATTTTCTATGGCATCAACCACAAAAATTATGACAGCAATAGTTGCGTTGGATTATTACAAAATGAATGATGTTTTAACGGTTAAGACGGAAGGAATAGAAGGGGTTAATGTAGGTTTTATGGTGGGAGAAAAATTGTTTTTTAAAGATATTTTATATGCAATGCTTCTTCCTTCCGGAAATGATGCAGCGCTCGTTCTCGCCCAAAATTATCCAGGAGGGGAAGATGCTTTTATCAAAAAAATGAATGAAAAAGCTAAATTGTTTCGTTTGGCTAATACCAATTTTGCAGATTCAATAGGTCTTGAAGATAGCCGCGACTACACAACTCCTTTAGATTTGGCTAGATTAGCATCTCGGGCTTTAGATAATCAAGTATTTGCAAAAATAGTTGCAACAAAAACTTGGGAAATAACTGATGTTTCTAAAGAAAATAAATATTTATTAAAAAATCTCAATCAATTATTGGGAGTTCAAGGAATAAACGGGGTAAAAACAGGCTATACGACTGAGGCAGGTCAAGTGTTGGTTACTTCAAAAAAAGAAGGAGAACATACCTTAATCATTGTAGTTATGGATAGTCAAGATAGATTTTTTGATACCAGCCGATTATTGTACGAAATATCAGAAAATATTAATTACTTATCCATTCATCCTTGACCGCAGAAACATAGGCGACAAAATCATTATTTCCTTCAAACACAACAATAGGCATTAGATATTCTTGTTGGTCTGCTCCCATATAGTATCCCAAAGATATCTTTTTAATAGTAAATTCAACCATATCAGCAGGTTTATAGGCGATGTAAGCTTTGCTTTTTTGTAGTTCTGAGTACGCTTGAAGAGCTGTCTTTATAGCGTAAGTTGAAGAAGTTTTTGAAATATTCTTATGGAAAAAACGTGCATCTACAATCTCCAATGTATTTTTTTCTTTTCCAACCAAAAAATTAATAGTTGTCGATATTCCTTTATCATAATAAATTGGCAAGCGATCTATATCTTTCTGAAAAAAATCGACTTTTACTATTTTAGTATTTGAAATTTTAGATGTTGGAGCAAGAGTGCTTTTCTCTATTGAATATGAGGTGATTTTAGTTTTTTTTTCGTCAATATCTTGTAAAGATAAGGACATAGCAGAGAGAAAAGACTTAGCAATTTTGGTTACTTGGTTTATTTCGTCTGGTCCTGAAAATGTTTGCAGGGATGGCGTTACTAAGTATGAAGAAGAAAGGGTAAAATTTGATGAAAAAATATTCATTATAATTGTTCTTTGCAGAGGTGTTGTTTTTTGCGCAGTTGCATTTTGATCGACCCATTGATATGTATCTTCAGCAATTTGGACTCCGTCAGAATTAAATCCAATTTTTGAAATCTTTTTACGTGTTTTATCCAGACCCAGAAGTGTTGGTGGCTCAGGAGCTATTTTATATACTTTTGCCCGATCGGAAAAATTTGGAAGAAATCCGGTCAGAGTGTCAAGAGAATAGGAAATATTCTCCTTTATTTGATTTGGAAAAGGAATTTGAGGTAATTTCCCGAAAGAGGCTTCAGGAGGGGAAGAAGGAGTAAATAAACTAATTATAAATGTAAGTGATTTTATTCCGATAAAAAGAATGAATATTATAAGAAGAGATATTCCTCCCCATTTAAGGAGTATTTTTGTTTCTTTTTTCGCAGTGTTTAAAGTGGTCACGTCTTGAGTATAAAGAAAAATTCAAGTACAATCAATACATCTTGACTTATGGTTAGAGTTAGAATTGCGCCAAGTCCGACAGGAATTCCCCATATTGGAAATACGAGAACTGCACTTTTTAATTACCTTTTTGCAAAGCATGCAAAGGGTAAATTTATAGTACGTATTGAAGATACAGATCAGACTAGAATTGTTTCTGGAGCAAAAGAGGCAATTTTTGAAATTCTTAATTGGCTGGGAATTTCCTGGGATGAGGAATATATCCAATCGGAAAGAAAAAATATTTATAAAGAACATGCAGAGATTCTTATAAAAAAGGGATTTGCATATAAGGATGAAGGAGCAACTCGGTTTAAAGTTCCAGCTAATCAAGAGATATCTTGGATAGACGCTGTAGGAAATAAAAAAATTTCTTTCAAAACAGATATTATTGAAGATTTTATAATTCTTAAATCCGATGGTTTTCCAACTTATCATTTAGCAAGTGTAGTTGATGATCACCTTATGAATATTTCTCATGTAGTTCGTGGAGACGAGTGGATTTCCTCAACGCCAAAACATCTACTTTTATATAAAGGTTTTTCTTGGAGTCATCCAATCTTTGCACATGTGCCAAATATTTTAGGTCCTGATCATCAAAAACTGTCCAAAAGGCATGGGGCTAAATCAGCCCTTGACTATAGGAATGAAGGATATCTTCAGGAAGCAATTTTAAATTTTATGGCGCTTTTAGGTTGGAATCCCGACGGAGATAAAGAATTTATGACAATTGACGAGATGATAAATTTATTTGATCTAAAAAACATTAATTTTGCAAGTCCGATTTTTGATATTAAAAAACTTGAATGGATGAATGGTGAATACATAAGAATGACAGATAATAAAAATTTAAAAGCTTTACTTTTGAAGTTTTATAAGCAAGATAAAAACGTCATTACTTTTTTAAAAAACGATTCGAAATCTTTAAATGTTATTTTAGATCTTGCTAGAACCAGGATGAAGACCCTTAAAGAATTTAAAAATCTGGTTTTGCCAAAAATTGCGGAATTGTCCAAAGAAGAAAAAAATATCGCCAAGACTCTTTTGGATAAATTTTCAATAGTTGATAATTGGAATAAAATAACAATTCTTTCTGTAATGAAAGAAGTTTTAAATATGCATAAAGCAAAAGGAAGCGTTTTGTATAAAATCACAACTGGTTTTGAGAAAGGATTACCTCTTCCTGATTCTTTGGAAGTTTTAGGAAAAGAAAAAACTTTGGAAAGAATTAAAAATACATTTCAATAGTCTATGATGGGTTTTGCTAAGGCAATATCTTTTTTTCTCAGTCCGGTTTTTACCCTGTTTCCGATGTTTTTTGTTTTGGTTGCG
>Ga0247841_10012064_pt1 | contig 11335 bp, 15 predicted proteins | sample LaCruzMarch2015__2_FD_192410 | JGI IMG/M metagenome (GOLD analysis project Ga0247841, IMG submission 192410) | Freshwater microbial communities from meromictic Lake La Cruz, Castile-La Mancha, Spain - LaCruzMarch2015_18m | ecosystem: Environmental > Aquatic > Freshwater > Lake | place: Spain...
CATAGGCCTATTTTTGCTTTATCTTTACTGACTCCCCGAGGCCAAAGTCTATCGACGAGCACACGGAAACCGTCATTTTTTGCAGGAATATCATAAATTCTTTTGAGCTTTATCATTAAATTCGAATAAAATATTCAGCGGTAATTAAAGTTTAAGAAAATTAAAAACAGGGCCGATCTTTTAGAATCAGCCCTGTTTTTCGAAATTATTCTTTACAAACGCACTCATCCGCTTTCTTCTTGCACCCCACACAAACTCCATCCTTGATCGGCTTACCGCATTTCTTGCATGGACTACATCCACACGTATCGCACATACGGCACCTCCTTTCTTATCCTTCTAGTTTCTTCATTGGCTGTTTACAGCAAACGAGTTCTCCTCCACCCACTTTGGTTACCGTAACCTCGTTACCACAAACTTCGCATCTATACTTTTCTCCAATTTTTTCAACAGCCATCTTGACCTCCTTAGATATTTACATTATAATTATTTTATCTAGTGGAGCTCCGCATATCGGACAATGCTCCAACTCCCCTTCTAATCTGCCTGTATTGCCGCAGGATGTGCATACATAATAACTATATTGACCTATATCCTCCCCTTTCTTAAGGACCTTAACTGCCTCCGGCAATAAACCAGAGTAGTTATTTTTCGCACCAAGAGCTTCACCAAAAGCATACTGGGTAAGGGCTGACTTCGCTTTAACAGAATACGGCAGGTATTTAGAACCAAGCTCATATCTGTCTATCTTTTCAATCGCCTGACTCATCTTTAAATTATAACCGATACCTTGCAGTTCATTTAAAACACTGAAATAATTTTTTGCATGATAGAAAGCTGACTTTGACAACGCCCTAAAAAGCTTTTCTATGCCGATAAAACCCTTCTCATGTGCATCATCGGCAAAAAATTGATATCGGATATGTGCCATAGCCTCATTTTCAAAAGCCTTCAAAAGATACCTACGGGTCTTTTCATTCTTGATTTCACGGTCATATGTTTTATCGGCAAGAGATATATATTCATACTTAAGTTCGGTATCTTTATCGAAGTAGAATCTTAATATATGGTGAAATGAGCTTTTCTTATCAGGAAGACGGCCAAAAAATTCCAGCCTTGCTCCTGCGCCTGCGGAAACAACTATCCTATAACCATCTAAAATATCCTCAAAATAAGAATGAACATGTCCGGAGAGTATATATTTTATGTTGTTCTTGTAAGGATCTAAAACGCCTTTTAGTTTTTTCCACTCATCAGGCTTCATGCAATTAGTCGAAAAACTATTTGGAGGAGGTATATGGAATAATACTAGTATGTTTTTGCGCCTGTATTCTTTGAGAGATTGTTCAAGAAAATTAAGAGTTTCAGCTTCAAATATTCTCTTGGAATTATCCAAAACAACGATCAGTAAATCATCGTTTACCAAGATATAATTTTTCAGACCAAAATATGTGACATAATAATCAGTGTCATGGTTACCGCATAATGAATAAACGGGATTCTTAGATATATCATTAATAATCCCGTAGATATGTTTATAAAATTCTTCTAAACCGAATGGGACGAGATCGCCTAAAATAATCTTAAAGTCAGAATGCGCGCAATTCATCGCCTTTGAAAACGTGGTCATTATTTCCACACCAAGGCCGTCGCAACCCGGGTCTCCCAGGATAAGAAAAGAGGAAACCTTTTTGATGAGATTGACACTATTTTTTATTTTAATAACGCCTTTCATTTTTGCTTCTTCCAAAACTACTCCTCCGTTATAAAATAAGGGGGGGAGATTATGAATTCATAATCTCCCCCCCCCTAAACCTACTTCTTTTTCTTCTTAGCTTTCTTTTTCGTTCCGCATTTCCCGCAACTCATAGGTCCCTCCTTTGTTGCGTTATGTAGATTATATCACTGCAAAATCAAAACAAGATTAAGCTTGGGCTTCCACTAATATGAACAAAGCGGAAAGCCTCTTTTGAATTTATATGCCTAATTATATATCCGATATCTTAGCATATCAAGGATTTTTGGATTTAGGAGGTATAGGTAGTATATCTTTATAAATATCAAAACTATCTTCCCCCTCCATATGCAGAAAGTGCCCTGCGCCTTTCACTAGCTTAACTTCGCAATGAGGAATCTTGGAAGCGAGAAACTTAACATCTTCAAAATCAATAATTGTATCTTTTTCTCCATAAATTAAAAATGTTTTTGCCTTGATATTTAGAAAATTAATTAAATCGCCTAATTTCTTTGTCGATACGACAAATAAGCCGTGCTCATAAAACGCCTGCAAGTTCTCCTGACTCATGGCATGAAACTGGCTAACAATCTTATTCTTGATATTTTCAGGAAGATTTTGACCAAAGCTCTCGATCAATATATCCGCCATTTTTTGCCTATCTTGTGGGTCTATCTTGAAGCCTCTTTTAATAGTTTCAACCATTGCATCATTGGCTTTTGTTCCAAGGCTGGCTAAACATAATTGTTTTAATTCATTTTGATATCGCGAGGCAAATGCCATAGCTATTATCCCGCCCCAAGAAGCAGAGCAGATCGAAACATTCTTGTTTATACCTGTAGCTCTTATAACCTCGCGTAAAATTTCCACCTGTTCATCTAGGGTAACAAAAATCGGCCCGGTGGTAACCTTACCTTTACCCTGATTAGGAAAATCAAAAAGCACTACCCGATAATGCGGAGCATAACGCAGTACAAAACTATGCCACATTGCCATAGATTGCTGTACTCCGTTAAGACATATAATATGCGGTCCTTCACTCTCGTAAATACGGTAGGGAATCATAAACCTCCCCAGCTCAATCCTCCCCTTTACGATTGCTGAACCATGACGCAAATATTTAGTGAAATTAGATGAACTAGGCATTATTTCTTCAAAGTCTTAAGATAAGCTTTCCTATTCTGGACTGCCATTTTAACCCTCATCCCGACTCCAAACCCACTTAAACCTTCAGACTCAGCCTTATGAGCCGCGCCAGAGGCAATCTTTGCAGCCTCTAAAACATTATCTTTACTTTCAACCAGTTCAGCCACAGCAGCCAAGGCATTCTTCAGCGCCCTACCCTTGACTCTTTGAGTCCATAAATCCAATAAAACAGTCTTCACATCAGCCAGTGGCGCTTCGCATGCAATCATTCTTTTTACCGGACTCTCTGAAATCTTTATAAATTCATCAGATATATTTTCTTGTTTTAATTCTAATCTTAATTGTTCAAATGCATTATCGACAGTCTGGCAATATCCCGGAAAAATAATGACTAAAAGGGTTATAATAAAAACAGAAACCGGGAAAAAAATAAACTTTCTTTGCATTTTAAAATTTCAAAGGTTAAATAGTTAAAAAAGAGGGAAAGTTGATGGGGCTCTCTAGTATGAGCCGAGAATAAACATCTGCGTAAAGTTCGCGCTCCTTCTCGTTAAATTATCCCTTTGTATCCAGACCTATTTTTTCTTGCTGTTCCTCGAAACTCTTTCAAAAAGAACGCCTTCAATATAGTTCAGAGTATCCTCAATATAAATATTGCCAGGATAAGACTTGTTTGCTTCCTGTAAACTATTATAAGCTCCCTGGTAATCGTCTTGGGTAAAAAATACTAAGGTATTTGCCGTAAATTGATCCAACGTCTTAGGGCTCTGATACACAGGAGCACTTTTAAAATCTTCTTTGAGTTTTTGCTGGGCATTATAACTTTCGAGGTTACGCGTCTTATTGCGCTGTGCATTAATGCCTTCAACGAAATTTCTTACGGCACGAAATCCCGGATCATCCGGATTTTTCTCCTGGGCCCGCTGTAAAAAACGCAAGGCCTCTGCGGTATCATCTTTAGATAATGCCTCTTGAGCTTTACTAAAAAGATTCATTCCCTGGTTAAAATTATTCTTTTGCTCAGGGTTCATCTGCGCCCTGGGATGCTTTTCTTCATCATGCATACCTTCAATAACGTTAAGCGCTCTTTGCAAATACACATCCTCTGGATTTACATTCGCGGCATTCCGGACATAAAAAATGGTCTTATCCCAATCGCCCTCGCCATAAGAAAGGGCGTCGACCATTATCGTCCACTTCGGGTTATAAGCAACCTTCTCAGAAACAATATCGTCCAGATAATTAACGTAATTTATCGCTTTCTCTATCCCCTTATTTCCCGGGTCTTCTTTTAATGCCTTATTCAGATTGCTTTTGGCAGAATCAAAATTACCAGTATAAGCCGACAATGAACTCATTGTCAAAAGAGCCCTCAACCTTGTATCTTTTTCTTTATTCTTTACCGATTCCTTTTCCTTAAATTGATCCAGAATCTTTATTTGTAAAGTCCCGAGCTGGCTTTTGATATAAGACTGCCTGTTAATTAATCTAAAACGCTTTAAGGGGTTTTTTTCCTTGCCGATTGCGTGTTCTAAGTCCTGATATTCTTTTTCCAACTTTTCCTTTTCCACTTTAAGCTCTTTTGACAGATGCAAATTATCGTTTTTAACCGACTCCGGATTTTGTTTAACGCCCGTCGATTTTAAGACCTTTGAACCAGAAATCGATTTAGCCTCTGCCATCTTTGCAACTTCTTCCTTTTCTCTTTCTGTGTTTTCTTTTTCGAACATTATTACCGAATTATCAAGATCCTCATCTGCTCTTCTGTCCATTTCTCTGGCCTGCTTTAAATTAGCCTCAATGACTGCATCTTTACCGTAATAACTCAACGCCTCTTGATAATAAAATACGGCTAAACCCCATTCCTTCCGATTAAAAGCCTGCGTTCCTAACTTATTATTTAAAGCAGCCTTGGCGTTTTTAAAATTAGTTATAATCACGGTATTGGAGGGATCAAGATTAGACGCAGCCGCATAACATGATATAGCGTGTTCCAGATCTCCGTTATTATGATAAACTGTGCATTTATTATTCATCTCGTTTGCCTGTTGCGCGCGGCTTACTCCCGGAGCGGGAGTCGAAGTAGCAGGAAGTATATAATCCCAAGTACTGGAATCATCCCATCCTCTGCTACTGGAAGAGTCATCTACGGAGCCATCAGAACAAGGGAAATTATTGCCTTTATCATCGCTACACATGCCAGTTGAGCCGCCTGTCCAGCAGTATCCTTGACCGAAACTAATAACAACACTAATCAACACAAATACTGATACTCTAACTAGTTTCATTATCATGTTTAGAATACTTTGTTTCAATGGTGCTATCAGGTAATATTATCTGACTAAATATCAAATAATTCATTCAAAAAAGGGTTCCTAACGGATCCCGAACTCACACAAATACAACCTTCTCAACCCCTGCGTTAAGGGATTTGAACTCTTTAATCGATCATTTTTCTGCAATAACAAGCATTTCGAAATCTTCCGGAGTCAATTTGTCTTTTCTTGAATAAACTCCAAGCTTAGCCCCAAAAATCTCTATTGTCCTATATCCAAGCGAATGGAGCAGCCAGGTGATTTCGCTGGGAACATAATATCGCTCATTGCATTCCAATACTTTTTTATTTCCCGCATCATCTTCAAATTCAACGCGATTATGATCGCGGAAAGTCATCAAATCGAAGGATATGCTTTTACAAACCGAACCCCCTTCTTTACCCACCGACCCATAAAATTCCTTTACCGAATGGAACAGCGGAAACAATCCATTCAATGTGGTGAATATAAACTTCCCGTTATTTTTCAATGACTTGGTTGCATTTTTAAGTATTTCAAAATTCATTTCATCCGTTTCCATCAAAGAAAAACCGCCCTCACAGAGCATGATTGCCAAATCGAAATCGCCTTTGAAAGGAAGGTTTCTTGCGTCATGCCTCTGGAAGTCAATCTTCACTCCCTGCTCTTTTGCTTTTTCTCCCGCCCTCTTAAGCTGCGACTCGGATAGATCTATTCCCGTTACTTGATACCCTCTTTTTGCCAACTCAATAGCATGGCGGCCGGTACCGCAACCGATATCTAGAATTTTTATTGACTTATCACGGTTTATTTCCTGTTCAATAGAATCACATTCCCCGGATGTTCCATGGACATAAACTTCCTCATCGTATTTGCGGGCATAATTTTCAAATAATGACTCGTACCACTGTTTCATTTTAATTTCTCCATTCTCCGAATGCTATACTCCTTCTACAATTAGAGCATTAGTTTTAGTAGATTCTTCGCGTAGCGGCGCTATTGCTCCATATTCAGGCAAATTCCACCAATTATCGAATTTAGTTATAGAATCAAATTCAATGATAATAAGTTGGAGACGGTTTCCATTATTCTCCGTCGGGGATATGGCGTAAAGCATTGCTTCTCAATGAGTCACAATCAATGGGGTGGGTAACGGGGATCGAACCCGCAACCTTTAGAGCCACAGTCTAACGCTCTAACCAATTGAGCTATACCCACCATCATTTAACTAAATTATCTAAAACTCGCCTGCCTTGACCAGTCTTTAAGAATAATTCTCTTCTTCTTGACCGTGTTTTATCTAAATAAGACTCACTATAAATTAACTCAAAAGGCTTATTAGCTTTAGACCATTTATTACTTCCATAATTATATTGTTTTAAGCGTTCTTCCGGATAAAGACATGTTAATCCGACATATCTTTTACCACTGCTTAGGCTTCTTAAAACATAGATATGGTACATGTCATATTCTAACCCCCGCCAAGAATCTTGGCGGGTCCGCCACGTTCTGTGGCGGAAATTGAGCTATACCCACCATAAACTACTAAATTATTACTATATCCTACTTAAGATAATTATTCAATAGTGCCTAAAACAAGCTAACCGGCATCTCCAAAGATAGCCAGAGCCCCGTCAATCGATGCCTTTGATAAGTCCGCAACACTTTTAATGCTGCCCTCGACAAACTTAGCAGGAAATATAAGGAAATCCTTAAACTTAAAGGCCGATTTATTGCGGCTCTTAGTAATCTTATCTTCAAAAGCCATTTTAATATTAGCGAAATTAAACTGCGGACTATCCAGTTTTGTTTTAATGCTAAAATTTAATTCCACTTTGCCCTGATCAAGAGACTTAAACATATCTAATACAACGCTGGTAACCTTACCTTCCTTATCTTCTGACTGTCCTTGCTCAAGCGGCTTACGCACCATATCAATAAGTTCCATATGACAATCTATCGTAACATTATTATTTTTCCCGTAAATCTTACTGGTAAGATTTAGCTTTGCTTTTTCAATTCGCGCTTTATCAAGATCAACCCAATATGAATAATAGGGATATAGATAGACAGCATCAATATTAGTGATCTTTAAATCCGCCTGTATATCTTTTTTAGTGGGATTTAACCAACCCACAAGCTCAATTTTGCCATCAAGCTGCCCTTCCTTCCAGGGGATATTACCTTTAAAACTAAAATTAGTCACGGTCGAGCGAGGGAATAAATAGATATTACTAATATTACAATTGATATCTTTTATGGCTATTCTTAAACTACCAGGGCCTACGCTCTGATCAATAAAAACAATACGGCCATTTTCTATATTAAGCCTTATTAATCCGAAAGGAAATGGCTTAGTCTTGTCGGACTTAACCTGATTAGGCTTAGTTATCAGAACCGTATCTGTACTTGCCGATATATTTGCGACTTCAGGAGGAACCTTATTAAAAATTAACTCTGGCTGTATCAGTATAAGATTATTTAAAACTACTTTACCTCTTAACAAACTTAGAAAACTTGGCGAAGCTGAAATTGAATCAACCTTAGCAAATCCATCTATGTTTAAATTCTTAACTTTAATAGTAAACGTCGGAGAAATAGCAAAATAACCAATTTTTACATTCTTTCCGATTAAGTTCTCTAATTCAAAGGTAAGAATAGACTTTCCCATAGAAGCAAAGAATAAATAAACCGTTGCATAGACTATTGCCAAACTTAAGATAAACAAACCAAAAACTTTTTCTATTCTTTTAATCATACAATTAATTGGTGCGCCTGCCGGGAATCGAACCCAGAACCTACTGCTTAGAAGGCAGTTGCTCTATCCAATTGAGCTACAGGCGCAAAATTTAAATATCCATACATACAATTGCCCGCCAAAAATCTTTGGCGGGTCCGCCACTATTTGTGGCGGAAGCTACAGGCGCATAAAAACTTATTTTTTAAAATAATAATTCTTAAAGCTCCCCTAAAGAGTATCCTTTTGGCTTAGCTTTATCTAAATCAATCCCTAAGACTTTTAACCAGTATTTTAGAGACTCAAGTTCACTTCTTCTTTTTTCATATATGAAACCGAGATTCATTTTGGCTGGCATAAAACTTGGGTTTATGTTTAATGCTTTCTGAAAAAACATCTCTGCCTGTTCCAGGTAACCTTCTTTGGCTGCCATTACTCCGCGATTATTTAAAATAAATACCTGCCAGATTTGACTGGATGGATCGACAAGTAATGTTTTCTGGTAAAAAGAATCCGCTGAAACAAAATTAGATGCCTTCTGCAACTTTAATCCCTCTTTATAATAGTTCTCTGCTTCTTTAGATGTAAGTTCTCCAGCAAAAGAACTGCAATAAAGCATAAAAACAAATAGAAAAATGCTTACTATCTTAGCCATATTGTGCCTCCTCCATAATAAATGGACCCCAATCTATCCAATAAGATTGAGGGTAACATAGTAAATAGACATACATTGTGAATATGGTCGGGGCGACAGGACTTGAACCTGTGACCTCTTGCTCCCAAAGCAAGCGCTCTAGCCAAACTGAGCCACGCCCCGATGCTAACCATTATTTTAACTCATGTTAGCATCGGGGCACGCCCTTTCACCCACAATGCTAACCATTATTTTAACTCATGTTAGCATCGGGGCACGCCCTTTCACCCACAATGCTAACTAATATCCTAAATTACAGAAGCAAAATAATATTTAAGTCTGTTCCTTATATATTTCTTACCCGTGCCGCTCTTAAGATATCGCTCTCTAATAATAGCGTCTTTTTTAACTAAACACCACTCAAAATATACTAAATTTAAAGGAGTACGACTTTTTGTGGAAACTTCTAAACCTTGGTTATGCTCTTTGATTCTCCTATCTAAATCTATAGTAAAGCCAGTATAAAAATCTTTGTCTTTTACACTTTGTAAAACATAAACATAATACATTCTAAAATTTATTATATCAACCGTCTCGATGATTCTCAATATATTTCTGAATAATCTTCTTGGCTTTCTTTAAAGCAAAATATCTATGGCTTATTTTATGCTTAAGTTTATCCGGCAATTGTCCAAATGTTTTATTATATCTTGGAACAATAAATAAAGGATCATAACCAAAACCGTGGCGTCCTTTTAGCTGAAAACCAATTAACCCTGAACACTTTCCCTCTACAACGCCCAAGAGTCCATCTTTATCTGCTAAAGCAACAGCGCTAGAATAATATGCTTTTCTTTCTTTAAGCGGCAGACTCTTTAAGGAATTAAGTAACTTTAGGTTATTCTGATTATCGCTTTTATTTTTTCCTGAAAAACGAGAAGAATAAATTCCAGGACTGCCCTTAAGCTTATCTACGCAAAGACCTGAATCTTCCCCTAAAGATAATTTCTTAGAAAAACGAGCTATCTTAATTGCCTTCTTTATAGCATTCTCTTTAAAGGTCCTTCCGTTCTCAACGATCCTAGGGGAGACCTTTAAATCTAACACAGATTTTACGCTAATGTTTGTTCCTTTAAGGATTTCTTTTATCTCCTTTAACTTCTTTTTATTCTTAGTAGCTACAATTAATTCAATCATATCAAATCGCCGACTAACTTTCTCTGGATACTAACCAATTCCTCTATACCTTTTTGGGCCAATAAAAGCATTTTATCCATTTGTTCTTTAGAGAAAGATTCCTTCTCTGCTGTTCCCTGGATCTCGATAAACTTTCCTTCACCAGTCATTACAATATTCATATCCACTTGAGCTTTAGAATCCTCTTCATAACATAAATCCAAAAGCAACGTATCATTTAAAATTCCCACGCTTGTAGCAGCAACATAATCCTTAATCGGGATATCTTTAATTAACCCGCTTTTTTTTAGCTTAGCTAAAGAGTCTACCAGGGCAATAAAACTCCCCGTTATCGATGCTGTACGCGTACCGCCATCACCCTGGATTACGTCACAATCAACCCAGATGCTCCGCTCGCCCAAAGATTTCATTTCCGTAACAGTTCGTAAGCACCTGCCTATAAGCCTTTGAATTTCATAGGTCCTTCCGGAATCTTTACCCCGGGGAATTCTTGATCCGCAGGAACGCGGAAGCATCCCATACTCTGAAGTAACCCAGCCTGAACCCGAACCTTTTAAAAAAGGAGGCACACTCTCTTCTACCGAGGCAGTACAAATAACTTTTGTGTTACCCAGCTCTATCAAACATGAGCCTTCTGCATACCTATTAAAATTACGAGTAATAGTAACTTTTCTTATCTTATCCGCACCGCGCCCATCTATTCGAACCATTAAACCCTCTCTTTCTTAAAATATGCACTTGCCCTTAGAATCGATCCCCACTATCAAAGGCAGATCTTTAACCTTAAGCCTTAGGATCTTCTCCGGACCTAAATCTTTGTAAGCAACTGCTGTTACTTTCAAAACATACCTGGCTATCAATGCCCCGCATCCTGCAGGAGCAAGAAAGTATACTGCATTATATTTTCTAATCGCAGCGATTACTTCATCCGAACGACTACCTTTTCCAATCATACCCCTTAGCCCTGCCTTAAGCAAAAAAGGCGTAAAATTATCCATACGTCTGCTTGTGGTAGGGCCGCAAGAACCGATTACTTTACCTTTTGGTGTTTTGGTTGGCCCGCAATAATATATAACCTGGTTAAGAATAACAAATGGAAGTTCCTTATTTTGCTTTAAGCTTTCGGTTAGCCTTTTGTGAGCCTGATCCCTGGCGGTATAAATAATACCAGATAGCAAAACTTCATAGCCTGCTTTTAAGCTTGATATTATTTTCGGATTTAACGGCGCATCTATTCTTATCATTATAAAGTTTTGGTAGCACTACGAAGAGCATGGCAGCTGATATTCACTGCTACAGGTAACCCGGCAATATGAGTAGGATAAGTTATAATATTTACGGCTAAACAAGTAGATTTTCCTCCCAATCCCATAGGCCCGATATTTAATTTATTAATCTTGCCCAATAAAGTCCTTTCAATCTTACTTTGAGGTTTACTCATATCCTTAAGCAGGGCCTTCTTACTTAAGAGACTAGCAAAATCTGCTGTTCCCCCGATACCCACTCCTATAAAATACGGCGGACAGGCATCTCCTCCGGCTGATCTTACGCAATCTATAATAAATCTTTCTATTTCAGCTAATGACGCAGTA
>Ga0247841_10012065_pt1 | contig 11335 bp, 6 predicted proteins | sample LaCruzMarch2015__2_FD_192410 | JGI IMG/M metagenome (GOLD analysis project Ga0247841, IMG submission 192410) | Freshwater microbial communities from meromictic Lake La Cruz, Castile-La Mancha, Spain - LaCruzMarch2015_18m | ecosystem: Environmental > Aquatic > Freshwater > Lake | place: Spain...
CAATTATATCAGTACCACCCGAACTTCCGTTTGACAGGAAAACAATTCCGATACCAACACCTGACAGCAAACCTCCTATAACACAGGCCATAAAATTATCGTCGACACCCACGAAAGTACCAGTGGTCGCTTGTGGTAAAATTGAAAAGAAAAAAGTAAGGACACCTACGCCATAGATCGTTCTCAGGCTAAATTTCAAACCAACAGTTTTAATAGCTATCAATAATAAAACAGCATTAATTGTGAAAAATGTCAATGAAATTGGAATTCCTGAAGCATAATAAACCAATGCACCAACACCGGTTACGCCACCACCGGTAATTTGATGAGGCAGCAAAAAAGCTTTCCATGCACTTGCATACAATAATAATCCAAAGGCAATAAAAACATATTCGCGGATGTCAATCCATGTTTGTTTTGTTATTTTTTTTACACTGCCCTTAACACCCAAATGGGAGTTTTCACCTAATTTCAGAAGGGGATCTGATTTTGTTTTACTATTTGAATTTACTTTATCAATTTTCATATAAATAGTTCATAACAACTAATACTAAAATTATAATTTCCCTTCAATAATTCATTTTTAAGTGGCTTGGGGGCAGCTTCATTAAATTACGATATTTACAATTTTCCCCTGTACAACTATAACTTTTTTAGGAGTAGCACCATCTAATTGCTTAATTGTTTGCTCATTAGCCATTGCAATTTTTTCAACTTCATCTTTACCAATATCTGCTGGAAGTTCTATCATAAAGCGCACTTTTCCGTTGAATGAGATTGGATATTTTATTGCTGTTTCTTTCAAATAGTCTTCATTGCATATTGGGAAAGTGGCATCGCAAACACTTTCATTGTTACCCAATACCTGATATAATTCTTCTGCTACATGTGGTGCAAAAGGTGCCAACAAAATTACTAAAGGTTCTAAAATTTCTTTTTTACTGGATTTTAAAGCATAAAGCTCATTTACACAAATCATAAAAGCCGAAACCGAAGTGTTATATGAGAAATTTTCAATATCAAAAGTTATTTTTTTGATTGTTTTATGCAGAATTTTTAATTCTTCGGCAGTTGGTATTTCGTTGTTTATAAGCAAGTTTCCATCTTTGTAGAACAAACTCCACAACCGTTTTAAGAAACGATGAACTCCATCAATTCCATTTGTATCCCATGGTTTTGATTGTTCCAAAGGGCCAAGAAACATTTCGTAAAGCCTGAGTGTATCAGCGCCATATTTCTCAACAATATCATCCGGATTTACAACATTGTACATCGATTTAGACATTTTTTCGACCGCCCAACCGCAATGATATTTCCCATCTTCTAATATAAATTCAGCGTTTTTATAATCTGGATTCCAGCTTTTGAATTTTTCGACATCAAGAATATCATTAGAAACAATGTTCACATCAACGTGAATTTGAGTCGTTTCGTATTGATTTTTTAGATTTAATGACACAAAAGTATTTGTATCTTTAATACGATACACAAAATTACTTCGTCCCTGAATCATCCCCTGATTAACTAACTTTTTAAACGGTTCGTCTTCACATACAATACCTAAATCGAACAGAAATTTATTCCAAAAACGACTGTAAACCAAATGACCCGTAGCATGTTCTGTACCACCAATGTACAAATCCACATTTCGCCAATAATTGTTGGCTTCAGAACTAACCAATTCTTTATTATTTTTTGGATCCATGTAACGTAAATAATAGGCCGAAGAACCAGCAAAACCCGGCATTGTACAAAGTTCCAATGGAAAATGATCTTCGGTTTCCCATTTTTTTGCACGACCCAACGGCGGTTCACCTTTTTCGGTTGGTAAAAACTTATCTACTTCTGGCAATTCCAATGGTAAACGGCTTTCATCCAACATGTAAGGCATATTATCTTTGTAATAAACCGGAAATGGTTCACCCCAATAACGTTGACGACTAAATATAGCATCCCGCAGTCTGAAATTCACTTTTACACGACCAATTCCTTTTTCACTAATGTATTCCTTTGCTTTAACAATGGCATCTTTAACTGTAAGTCCATTCAAAAAACCTGAATTCATCATGATACCCTCTTTTGCATCCAAACTTTCTTCACTCACATCACATCCTTCAATTAATGGAATAATTGGCAAATTAAAGTGTTTTGCAAAGGCATAATCACGACTATCATGAGCTGGAACTGCCATAATTGCACCAGTACCATAACCAGACAATACATAATCGCTTATCCATATTGGAATTTCAGTTCCACTAACAGGATTGATAGCAAACGAACCTGTAAAGACTCCTGTGACCCGGCGGTCAGCAATACGTTCACGTTCAGTACGTTTTTTTGTAGCGGCAACATAATTTTCTACAGCAACTTTTTGTTCGGAAGTAGTAAGTTGTTTTACCAAATCACTTTCAGGAGCAAGTACCATAAAAGTAACTCCAAAAATGGTGTCAGCCCTTGTAGTGAAAACCTCCAACTCACCTTCGGCGAGCTTAAATTTCATTTCCGCACCTTCACTTCGTCCAATCCAGTTTTTTTGAGTTTCTTTCAATGAATCAGTCCATTCCACAGTATTTAATCCATCCAAAAGTCGTTGTGCATATGCCGAAACCCGCAAACTCCATTGACGCATAACGCGCTGTTCTACAGGATGACCACCCCGAACAGAAACACCTTCGCTCACTTCATCATTTGCCAAAACAGTGCCAAGTGCCGTACACCAATTCACTTTCAAATCGGCCAAATATGCAATACGGTAATTCAGTAAAATTTCTTGTTGTTCTTTTTCTGTTTTAGAATTCCAATCATTGGCTGTAAAATTTAACTCTTCGGTGCATGATGCCTGAATACCTTCCGTTCCATTTAGTTCGAACGCTTTTATAAGTGAATTAATTGACTGTGCATTTTGGGTTTGAGTATTGAAAAAATGATTAAACATCTGAATAAATGCCCATTGTGTCCAATGATAATAATCGGGTTCACAAGTTCTAATTTCACGACTCCAATCATAACAAAATCCAATTTTATCAAGTTGTTCGCGGTAACGGGCAATGTTTTTCTTTGTTGTAACTGCTGGATGCTGACCGGTTTGAATAGCATATTGTTCGGCTGGCAACCCGTAAGCATCATATCCCATTGGGTGAAGCACATTATATCCTTTCAAGCGTTTGTAACGACTAAATATGTCGGAAGCAATATAACCAAGTGGATGACCAACATGTAAACCTGCTCCAGATGGATATGGAAACATATCTAAAACATAATATTTGGGTTTTCCCTTATCAATTTCTGTTTTATAAGTATTATTTTTTTTCCAATAACTTTGCCATTTTTGCTCGATCTCTCTAAAATTGTACTCCATAATATATTGAAAATAAGTAAATAACGAATTTGATTTTAATTATACTTCACTAAAAAAATTAGCTGGCAAAGTTAATCAATTTAGCTGAATAATTGACCTTTGAACATGCTAAATAACACATTCTATGTTTTTTAATATATGTAGTACACGGTCATTTAAAAAAAATGATTATTTTTGCAGGTTAATTTTTTAAAAATACTGGAAAATGCCAAATCTTAAATCGACTATTCTGTTCAAGGTTCCGGAACCTACGTTAAGGCGACTTCCTTGGTATCTTGCTTATGCACAACTAGTTATTAGAAGTGGAGAATCATATTTATCTTCAACTCAAATAGCTAAAAATATTGCAGTGGATGCGTCTATGGTTGCTAAAGATTTGTCTTATGTCAACATTTCGGGTCGTACGCGTGTGGGTTATGATGTAAAAGAACTTGTTGAAGTTCTTGAAGATTTTTTGGGATTTACTAATTCTCATAAGGCATTTTTGTTTGGTGTCGGAAGTTTAGGTGGTGCTTTGATGCACGATAATGGTTTAGAACAATTTGGTTTAGAAATAGTTACAGGATTTGATGTTAAATATGAATTATCCGGAACAAGTATCAATCGAATTCCAATTCATCATATCGATCGATTTGAAGAACTACAAAAACAAACAGGTATAAACATCGGTATTTTAACTGTTCCAATTGATAAAGCACAAATGGTTTCTGAATTGATGATTGCTGGTGGCATTCAAGCAATTTGGAATTTTACACCATTTCGAATTCGGGTACCTGAAAATATTATAGTACAAAACACTTCAATTTATGCCCATTTAGCGGTGATGTTCAATCGTTTAAATGCAATTAAAGAAGATGAAAAAAGACAAATTTATAATTTAAAACAAAAATCAAATAAATGAAAATATTTGCAATTGGTCAAAATTATTCAGAACACAACAAAGAGTTGAACAGCACAAATCCGACACAACCCGTTGTATTTATGAAACCGGATTCTGCTGTTTTAAAAAACAACAAACCATTTTTCATACCTGATTTTACCGAAGAGCTTCATTACGAAACAGAACTTATCATTAAATTTAACCGTATAGGTAAAAATATCGACAAAAAATTTTCAACCAGATATTTTACAGAAATTGGACTGGGAGTAGATTTTACAGCCCGTGATTTACAACGGAAACTCAAATCCGAAGGAAAACCATGGGAAATATGCAAGTCATTTGACAATTCAGCTGTTATCGGTAATTTTTTATCTGTCAATGAGTTAAATGACATTCAAAACATACAATTTAGACTTGATATTAATGGAAAAACAGTTCAACAAGGTTGTTCAGCAGATATGATTTTTCCTATTAACGAACTTATAGCGTATGTAAGTCGTTTCTTTACAATAAAAATTGGTGATATTCTTTTTACCGGAACACCTGTTGGAGTTGGAAAAGTTGCAGTTGGCGACAGATTGGAAGGTTATATTTTTGATAAAAAAATGTTTGATTTTTATATCAAATAGATCTTTTAATCTTTTTGATTTACAAATAATAAACTGCAATTTAATTCGTTACTATATTTTATAAATTTCAAAAATAAAGACCAAATAAATCAATGAAATATAAAATAATTTTTCTCTCTGTTTTATTCCTATCAATATCAACTCTGAAAGCTCAAATGTCAGAGATTTCATCTCAAACAATTGATTGGAAGGGAATTGAAAAATGGTATTCTAATTCAGCTTCTGTTAGTGTAATATCATTTACTGGCGCTAAATATCCATCTGACAATCGTTTACCATATTTTAATAAGCGAATAGAAAGCGATAAAACATTTAGTTATAATGTAATCTTAACAAATCCTTTTTACATTCCGATAACTAATGAGGAAAGTGTAATTATTGGTGGAAATACTATACCGAAAGTTGTTGAGATAAAAACTGACGTGCTTTACGAGCGTGGTTCAGGTGTTTTGGATATTCGGATTTTCCCTTTTGTTAGTCAGAATGGGAAAATAATGAAATTACAATCATTTGATTTACAAATAAATAAAGCTAAACAACCTCAAAAAGTTTCAACTGCTACTAGACACAGTTATGCTTCAAATTCTGTTTTGGCACAAGGTAGATTTGTAAAAATAAGAGTGAAGGAAAATGGTATTTATAAACTTACTAATTCTGATTTAATTTCTATGGGAATCGACCCGGCAAAAGTAAGAGTTTTTGGTTATGGCGGTGCAGTACTCGAACAAAGTTTTTTACTTAGCAAAATTGATGATTTACCTGAGGTTTCGATTTATAATGGAGCCGATTATATCCTTTTTTATGCACAGGGAATTAATCGTTGGAGTTATGATAAAACCAAATCAATGTTTACTCACTCCGGAAATCCATATTCAAAATATGGTTACTATTTTGTAACATCAGATGTTGGAATAGGAAAAAAGATTGAATCAAAAACTAATACAGTACCCGAACAAGCAACCATTCTTCCTGTTGATCAATTTGTTGATTATCAGGTTTATGAAAAAGAAATAATCAACGTAACTGAATCAGGTAAAGAGTTTTATGGTGAAACTTTCAGCGATGTACTAACTTTAAATATACCTTTTAGTACTCCAAACCCCGTACTAACAAATTCAACAATTACCAGATTGGACGTTGCTGCTGCATCATCGGTTGCGACTACATTTGCATTAAAGTTGGATAATAGCCAAACTAAAACACTTTCTGTTGCGAAAAGAACTGAAGGCGATTTTTATGAAAGAGCGAAAGCCTCATCAGCCACTTATACATTCACTCCACAAAGCGATGCAGGCACATTGAATTTTAATTTAACTTACGACAAATCAACATCTGCTACATCAGTTGGTTATTTCAACTATTTAGAAATAAATGCTCGTAGACAACTAATTATGGCTGGTCCGGCAATGCAATTTCAAAATGTTGATAACTTAGGAATGGATGTATATAATCGTTATAATTTAAGCGGAATTAATTCAAATATTCAAGTTTGGGATATTACTGATCCTCAGAATATCACTAAAATGGTGAATGACAGTACTACTGTTAACGGAAAATTTTCTTTTGCTGCATCTGGCAATGATGTAAATCGTTATTTAGCAATTGATCCTACTAATTCTAATGCTTTTCCAAAACCCGAAATTGATGGTGCAATTACAAATCAAAATCTTCATGCTATGTCGCTTGTTGATATGGTGATAATTACACATCCAAATTTTTTATCGCAAGCAAATACATTGGCACAAGCGCATCGCGAGAAGGATGGTTTAAGTGTTGAAGTTGTTACTACCGATCAGGTTTATAATGAATTTTCTTCCGGAACACCTGATGCAACTGCCTATCGTTGGGTAATGAAAATGCTTTACGACAGAGCATTGTCAGTTAATAATACTACGGATAATCCAAAATACCTATTGCTATTTGGTAGAGGTTCTTATGATAACAGAAAAATTGTTCCAAATTCTGGTGATAATTATATTTTAACCTATCAAGCTGAAAACTCATTGGTGCAAACATTATCGTATGTTACTGATGATTATTTTGCGTTTTTAGATGATAATGAAGGTTCACAAGTACCGGCTCATTTACTTGACATTGGAGTTGGTCGTTTTCCTGTTTCAACAGTTGATCAAGCTAATGACGTAGTAAATAAAACGATAAAATATATAAATAATGATTTGAAAGGAAATTGGAAAAACCAATTATGTTTTCTTGCGGATGATGGTGATGGAACATTGCACATGAAACAAGCCGATAGTATTGCTGTTTCTGTTGCAAGATCATTCCCTTCCTATCAAATTAACAAAATATACCTTGATGCTTATTTACAGGAAGTTACAGCAAGTGGAGAAAGCTATCCATTGGCAAAAAGTAAATTTCAAAACCTTTTACGTACCGGATTATTTTTATTGAATTATACAGGTCATGCAGGTGCTAGTGGATGGGCAAATGAGTCAATTCTAACAATAGCTGAAGTTAGAGCATTATCGAACAAATATTTACCTGTATGGTTTGGTGCAACTTGCGACTTCTTGCAGTTTGATGTTCAGATTGTATCAGCTGGTGAACAAGTTGTGTTAAATCCTTTAGGTGGTGGTATTGGAATTATGTCGGCAGCACGTCCTGTTTATGCTTCTCAAAATTTGACTATTAATAAATTGTTTTGCGAAAATTTATTCAAAAAACAAAACGGTGAAAACAAACGAATTGGAGATGTATTGGCTTTTGCAAAAAACAATGTAGGAACTGAAATTAATAAATTGTCATACATTTACATGGGCGACCCTGCAATAAAACTAACATACCCAACTAAATATCAAGTTATAACTAGCAAAATAAATGAAAGTACTGTTTTTGGAAACGATACCTTAAGAGCTCTTTCAGTTGCAAATATTCAAGGATATATAGCCGATGAAAATGGCGTTAAAATTGAAAATTTTAATGGAAAAATTCATGCAGTATTATATGATAAAATTCAAAGAATAACTACACAAAACAATCATAATGATGGTGCACTTACTTATTCCAACCGTCCGAATACACTTTTTTCCGGTGATGCGGTTGTAGAAAATGGTTTATTCAACTTTTCTGTAATGTTGCCAAAGGATATAAAATATAATTTTGGAACGGGAAGAATTAACTATTATGCTCAAGATGACATTAACGATTTTGAAGCCCAGGGTAATTTTGAAAACTTTTTAGTAGGAGGAACAGATAAAAATTCTATCGAAGATGTTGATGGACCTGGCGTAAAATTATATTTAAACTCAGAAACATTTGTGACTGGCGATAAAGTGAATGAAACACCGTTGTTTATTGCCAATATATCCGATTTACATGGAATAAATACTGTAGGAGGTAGTGGTATCGGACATGACGTAATGCTTACAATTGATCAAGACCCATCACAATCTTACATTTTGAATGATAACTTTCAATCTGCTGCCAATAGTTACACTGATGGAGTTGTGAAATATAAACTACCTCAAATGGTAAATGGAAAACACACTTTGACATTCAGAGTATGGGATTTATTGAATAATTCTACAACCCAATCGATTGATTTTGAAGTTATAAGTGGATTAAATCCTGTTATTTTCTCTGTTTCAAATTATCCAAATCCAGTGAAAACAGAAACACGATTTATGGTAAATCATGATAGACCTGAAACACTATTAAGTACAACAGTTGAAGTTTTTGATTTATCAGGTAGAAAAATATGGTCTGAGACACAACCTTCAGCCGACAATTTAACATGGAATCTAATTTCCAATAATGGTCAAAAAGTAAAATCAGGAATTTACCTTTATAGGGTTAACATAAAAACGACTGATAGTGATATTACTTCCAAAACCAATAAAATGGTAATTGTTGAACAATAATATAAAAAAATCAGATTTAGTAATTCAATTATAATTAAATTTTGTAATTTTGCACTCTTAAAAAATATATTCTCTAATGAAAAAAATTATTTTTGCACTGTTTATTTTTATTTCTTTTACAATGAGCAGTTTAGCTCAAGATTTAAATAATCCAATTGTTACAGCTGTACCTTCACTTTCTATTGCTCCTGACGCACGTGGTGGTGCTATGGGCGACATTGGGGTTGCAACAACTGCCGACGTAAATTCTCAATATTGGAATCCGGCAAAATATGTATTTATGGAGAGTGATGCCGGACTATCCTTATCATATACTCCTTGGCTTCGTAAATTAGTTGGTGATATTGATTTGGCATATTTGGCCGGATACTGGAAATTTGATAAACGACAGGCCTTAAGTGCTTCGTTAAGATATTTTTCTTTAGGCGAAATTACTTTGATGGATCAGCAAGGGAATCCTCAAGGTTCCGCTCATCCAAATGAAATTGCTGTAGATGCAGCTTATTCACGTATGCTTTCGGATAATTTATCAGCATCTGCCACTTTACGTTTTATCTATTCTGATTTGAATAATGGAATGAATTTAACAGGAGGAACTGATATGTATCCTGGAATGGCTGTAGCAGCTGATGTGGCAGCATATTATAAAATGCCAATCTCACTTCAAACAACCGATGGAACATTGGCTTTTGGTTTGAATATATCAAACATCGGCTCGAAAGTTTCTTATGATCAATTTGAATCAAGTAATTTCATTCCTACAAATTTAAGATTAGGAGGTTCTTTTGATTATCCGTTAGACACTTATAATCGTATTTCGGTAAGTGCTGATATTAACAAATTGCTTGTTCCAACACAGAACAATATGACTGCAAAAGAATATAGTGATTTATCTCCACTTTCAGGTATCTTCTCTTCCTTTAGCGATGCTCCGGGTGGGGCTGCTGAAGAACTTAGAGAAGTTGCATGGTCGATAGGTGCTGAATATGCTTATAACAATCAATTCTTTGTTCGTGGTGGTTATTATAATGAAGATCAATATAAAGGAAACCGTAAATACTTTACAGCAGGAGCAGGTTTTAAACTGAATGTTTTCCAATTAGATGCAGCTTATGTTATTTCCACTTCTCAAACAAATCCACTTGACCAAACTTTACGTTTCTCACTTTCATTCGATTTGTTTGGTTTGAAGAATTTGGTAAAATAGAAATGCAATTCATAATTATGAATTTATAATTCATAATTGTCGAAATAGTTTTAAATATAAAATATCATAATCATTAACGGTTGTTCTATTCCTTCTGGTTTGTACAACCGTTTTTATTTTCTGAATTGTGCATTAAAAATTATAAATTATTTATGAATTTACCACGTGTTGGATTTGGTTACGATGTTCATGCTTTTGCTCCCAATCGTGAATTGTGGTTGGGTGGAATAAAGTTGGAACATTCAGTGGGTTTATTAGGACATTCGGATGCCGACGTATTAATACATGCCTTATGCGATGCCTTGCTGGGTGCTGCAAATCTCAGGGATATTGGATTTCATTTTCCTGACAATTCAAGTGATTTTAAAAACATTGACAGCAAAATACTTTTAGCAAAAACCATGCTTTTAATTCGGAGTAAAGGTTATGAATTCGGAAATGCCGATTGCACTGTATGTGCTGAAGAACCAAAATTAAATACTTATATTCCAACCATGCAAAGTTGCTTGGCAGATGTTATTGGAGTTGATAAAGATTTGATTTCGATAAAAGCAACAACTTCTGAGAAAATGGGATTTGTAGGACGAAAAGAGGGTATTTCTGCTTATGTTACTGCGTTGATTTTCAAATAAAAAACAAAGTATTATTTATTAAATACAATTTTTTTAATTTTCTCTATATGCTTATATATAAATTCAATAGTAATTTATAGCGATATATTTTTTTTTGTTCGTATTTTTGTACTCAGAAATTATTAAACAATTTAAAATATAAAATTATGTCAGTATTAGTAGGAAAACAAGCTCCGGTATTTAGCAGCAAAGCTGTAATCAATGGTGGCGAAATTGTAGAAAATTTTTCTTTAAAACAATTTGTAGGTGAAAAGTATGTAGTGTTTTTCTTTTATCCTGCAGATTTTACTTTTGTTTGCCCAACAGAATTAATTGCTTTTCAAGACAAAGCGGATGAGTTTGCGGCACGTAATACCGTTTTAATTGGCGCATCAACCGATTCAGAATTTTCGCACTGGAAATGGCTTCAAACACCACAAAATCAAGGCGGTATTCAAGGTGTAAAATACCCTTTGGTAGTAGATCAAAACTTATCAATTTCAAAAAACTATGATGTCTTAATTGGTTCTGAAGAATACGATGAAGAAGGAAACGATGTTTTTGTTGGTGAACCAAAAGCTTATCGTGGTTTGTTTTTAATTGACAAACAAGGTGTTGTTCGTCATCAATTGGTAAATGATTTACCATTGGGTCGTAATGTTGATGAAGTTCTTCGTTTGATTGATGCTCTTCAATTTACTGAAGAATTTGGTGAAGTTTGCCCTGCAAACTGGAAAAAAGGCGAAAAATCTTTGAAAGCAACTCAAGA
>Ga0247841_10012066_pt1 | contig 11334 bp, 9 predicted proteins | sample LaCruzMarch2015__2_FD_192410 | JGI IMG/M metagenome (GOLD analysis project Ga0247841, IMG submission 192410) | Freshwater microbial communities from meromictic Lake La Cruz, Castile-La Mancha, Spain - LaCruzMarch2015_18m | ecosystem: Environmental > Aquatic > Freshwater > Lake | place: Spain...
AACGATGGGCACCGGACGCACCGCAGAAGCGGCAAAAGATTCTTCTTGCAGACATAATGAACGGAAAAGAAGAAGTAGAAGCCAAACTCTACATCTTTTACCAACTCACTTTTGTCCTAGTCCCATACCCGGCCTGGGGTTCTTGATTTCCCAATATTTTCAATATGCCATCTAGGTACCGCACCTCCCTGTCATGAGCTATTCACTATTTTCGCTTTTTATCCGGCCAGACAAAACAGGACGGTGCAATGTTTTGAAAATATCCATTCCACGCATTTGCGACTTCTCTGTGGTCTATAGCAGACCTCACTGGAGGCATTTGAACATCGGCAACACCATGCTGAAATAATGCTCTATCCAGAGCAAACGGAGAGGCACCTTGACTGGGATGAAGCGCTGAACATACGACTCCGTTTCGACTGCATAACAGCTGAGTGAACTCCATTGTGAAACGATCTCGTTCATGTAAAACAACCGCTCGACCGGGATTCCCACCAATACACTTTGCGACAACTTTGAAGACATCATCAGGACTGTGACCATAGGATGCGGACAGCTTTATGGAAAAACTGTAAGGCTGATCGGCGATATCATCACCTGAGGACATAATTACATTGTATCTATTTTACTATTTTTGTCAATTCTTCGGAAAAGCCACAAATTAAGTCCCTAATCCCTAAATACACCAATCCCCAATCCTTAAATTATCGGTTCTTCGAACTTTTCCTCCGTCTCCGCGGATTCCTCTTCCGAAGGTGGCGCAGCTGCAGCTTCATCCCACCTCTTGAGCATCTCCTCCACCTGCTTCTTGGGGGTGCAGTACTTCTTGCGTGAAAGGGCGATGATTTCCTGCGTGTGATCGTCCTTGGACTTTGGTACATCCACCGTGCGGCCGGAGAACGCCTCGCGGATTTCACCCTTCACGGACATCTTCAGGTAGAACTCGCGCACGCCCAAGTTGATGATGTCGCGCTCCTTGAAGATCGGCTCGTACTCCTTCTCCAGCACTCCGGCATCCTCCGCACCCACGCGGAAGCTGATGATGGAGCCCACGTTGCCAAAGACTGTCTGACGGATCCTGCTACTAAGCTGCCCCATGTACTGGTGGGCGATGGTCAGATCCAAGTGGTATTTGCGTGCCTCGGAGAGGATCTCATAGAAGGTATCCGTGGCAAAGTTCTGGAACTCATCCACGTAGAAGTAGAAATCCGGTCGGTGCTCCTCCTCCACGTTGGCCCGGCTCATGGCGGCCTGGTACATCTTGGTAATGATCATGGAGCCGATGAGCGAAGAGTTCTCTTCACCCAAGAGACCCTTACTGACCTTCATGAGCAGGATCTTCTTATTATCCATCACATCACGAATATCGAACTTGGCCGTAGGCTGGCCGATGATGTTGCGGATCATGTTGGTGGCCACGAACTGGCCCACCTTGTTGAGGAGCGGCGTAATGGCTTCCGAATCGAACTTCTCCGACCAGGCGGCGAACTCACTGACCCAGAAGCTCTTCACCACGTTATCCTGAATACGCGCCACGATCTTCTGGCGATAGTTCTTATCGTTGAGCATCTTCAAGATGGAGAGCACCGTGGTGTTGGGGCTGTCTAAGAGCGCCAACGTGGTATACCGAAGCACGTGCTCCAAGCGGTACGTCCAGTTGTCGCCGAAGAGCTTCTTGAAGATATCCAAAAAGCCGATGGTCAGCTGCATCTTGTAGGCCTCATCCACTTTGGCCAGCGGATTGAAGGCGATGGGGAACTCGGTATCGCCCGGATCGAAGAGGATCACGTCATCGATGCGGCTTTTGGGCACATGTTTGAGCACGCAATCCACCAAATCTCCGTGCGGATCCAAGACCGCCACTCCCCTGCCGCGCTCCAGGTCCTCTTTAATGAGCAATTCCAAGAGCTTGCTCTTTCCCACACCCGATTTCCCCACCACGTAGAGGTGACGTCGACGATCCTCCAGGCGAATGCCGAACTTTACGAAGTTATTGTGGTAATTGGTGATACCGAACGTGCTCACATTGCCTTCCCCCGCGCGTGGAAGATCCTGCGGAGGATCAGACTTACGCGCCAGCACGTGGACAATGTGATGGACGTAATCGGCATTGGGCAAATGGAAGAGTGTGGCTACTTCCTGAGCACTCAGAATGTAAGGTATGGCGTGCTGCCGTTCCTTGAACTTGCGAATAAAGGACGGTGAAGACAGCGCTTTGGTGGAGGTGAAGCCGTTAATATCGGAATCGTTGAAGTGATAGAAGCTGTTTTTTATCGCTTCCAGTTTGCGCTCAGCCTCTTGCAAACTATTGCTCAAGTACGCGCAACGCACCGAGAGCTTGAAGGGCTTGGTCTTCTCCTTCTGCATGGCCGCTTCGTGGCGAATGGTCTGAATACCCTTGCGACCTTCTTTGCGGAGCCTATCGCGAATGGAGAAGAAGTGATGGATATTGGCAAAGCGGTAACGCCAGCTCCTCAGGAAGTGGTAGAGAGCGTTATCCGCATGCGGCTCCACAATGATCTGCACCCACACCTGCTCCCCGCTCTCGATTTTGGAAATGACGGAGAAGAGGCGCGACATGCTGTCTTCCTCAAACTTCTCATACATCTTGATGGGATAGACGTCCTTCTCCTTGAGCAGGAGCTCGCAACCCGCAAGATGATGCTTCTCCGGCTTCATGAGCTCCGTGTAATCCTGCGTTTCGCGGATTTCAGCATCCGGAAAGGCTGAGTAAATAAGCCCTTCGATCGTCTCTTTGTACTTCTCTTCCATCACCGCATAGAAGTACGTGTACTGCTCGTAGCCAAAGTACTCAAAAGAAAACCGCTCGCCCGTGACAGTATTACGCAAACTTACCAAGAGATCCTGGAATCGCAGTTCCAGCTTCTTATGTTCCTTCGTGCCCTGGGGAACCACGATATGGAGGAAGCGAAGCTGCGCCATTGCCTATATTTTGGCGTATTTTGGGCATTTTGTAAATCGGCTCTTTGTGTTTCCGCAAGCGAATATTGAGCCAATATCGCCTGCGTTCCGGCAGAGCGTTCCACGGATGCACAGAACGTTATTCATGGCTTACTGAAAAGGGAATCTTCCACGTCAATCGAGAATCGGTTCACAGGCATTGCCTGAACGAAAAATGCACTGCTACGATGGCCGTCCATGAAAAAGAAGAATGCCCGCACCGACCGTGCCACGTCATCCTCGGGTAAACGTGGCATCACCTCTGCGATCCTTCTGGATCATATGCGAGGAATGGAAGGTAGGCTCGTTCAACGCATCGATGGCGTTGAGAGCAAACTAACACAAAGAATCGACGGCGTGGAGAACTCTCTGACTATTCGCATGGATCGCCTGGAAAGGAAGGTGGATTGGATCACTATCGGCATCACGAACATGGATGAGCGTCTGACTGATATCGAGGTCGTGCAAATCCCAAAGATCAAAAAATCTATCGGCATGCGCAGATAACAGGATCTCAAACTAGTATACCTCCTTCAAATAGCAATTTTCACAATAGACAATCTCCGGCCGCTCGGGTGCGTAACTCGTAGAGATCAACTTGCGACACTTCGCACACTCCCGTTCCCAGAGCTTCCGTGGATTACGCTTTTGCAGTCGATCCGCATGACGCGCAAAGAAGGACCGATCGGGTGGAGGCAAACCGTGCTTCTGGTAGAAGCGCAACTCCTGAGGAACGATCTTGAAAGGTTTGCCGGTCACGCTGCAGCGCAATGTCCGATTACAGAGATCTTCCGAAGATCCCTCCAGGCAATCCGGTGCAATGACGGCATCACTCAACGCCTTTGACGCTTCCTCCTGCTTCCAGCGCGCCCCCATTTGTCCGGCTTGCTCCGCTGTCACAGGGAAATAGTCCTGCGCGATAGTCTGGTTGTAGGCCAGAGGACAGACAGAGAACGGGAAGAACTCACCCCACTCACCGGTCGTGCGCATGTGAGCAATGAGGCGCGGAACCAACTCTTCATACTCTTCCTTGGAGTACTGCACATTAAAGATGCAGTGACGGACATTCCGAAGGGAAACGCAGCCAAAGCACTGTTCGCAGTTGCGACAATTATTACAGTAGAGCAAATCCACGCCGTGGTAGATCAGGATCCCAAAGTGCGATCGATGACTGTGGTCCCCCACTTCCAAGCAGTTGGTACACTCCTCGGCCGTGAATCCCCACGCATAGCAATCGCGGCAATTCTTGGCTTGGTGGAACCAGATACAGTGTGCGCAATCTTCGAGCTCGCTCACATCAAAGGAGTTCTCTACATTCCGGGAACGGAGAATGCCATTCCCCGTGACGTTCTCGTTCATCTCTCCCAACATGGAACGATGTGGATACTTCAGCCGATGCTCCTCAAAGAACGCCTGCGCTTCCTTGACCCTGCTCCTGCGATGAAGCTCCAATCCACTCATGCGCTCTTCGTAGCGCTCTTTTGTCAGCTGTTCATTGAGGAACACATGGGACTTCTCTGAAAGATTCACGGAGCCAAAGCAGTTGCGGCAGTTGCGGCAGCCAAAGAGGAATTGAGAATCGCTGCAGTTGCTGCACTGCTGGGAATGGCGGAGGTTGTAGCATTTGGTGCAGTCGATGCATTCGTAGCAGATCTCGCAATGATCGATGAAGCTGCAATCCATGCAATCGCGGCAGTGATTCACAAAGTTCCCGTACAGGCAGTCCTCATCATAATTGGCGCCCGCCAGAAGGTAGCAGTTCTTGAGGAAGCTGGCGGAGTTCACGAAGTCACTGTTCACGTTGCCGCTCTTACTTACCGAGACAGCTACTAAAGGAACGCGACTGAACAGTTCACCAAACTGCTCAAAGAACGGACGATCCCAATCGATTTTTTGACCGTAGGAGAATGGATCCCAATCGTCACTCCACCACTCCTCCACCGAGTAGACCGTGCAAGGGGCTTCGGGCGGATACATGGAGAGAATCTGGACTCCGGATTTGTCACTCTTGCGATAGTGGATATGCAGCTCCGGCCGCCAGATGATGCGCTGCTGCGCTCTGCAATCGGGACAGCGGGTGGGAGGCGGAATGAGTTCTTTCTTTCCGGCTATGACCGGTGAAACGCCCTCGTAGAAAGCGAGGTCGCTCTCAGTGACTTCGAAGGAGGCTTTGCACCAAGGATTTCGACAGGTCTGCTGCATGCGCAGCAGTATAGCTTTTCACGTATTACGTATCATGTATTACGTATTTCGTATGAGCTCAGGCAAACGCATACGTGATACCAAATACGTAATACCTAATACCAATCAATACACCTCCTTCAAATAGCACTCCTCACACAGCACCGTCTCCGGCCGCTCCGGTGCGTAGGTCGTCTCTATCCCCTTACCGCACTTCATGCACTTCCGTCCCCAGAGCTTACGAGGGTTGCGGAGCGCAAGGCGAAGATCGTAACGCAGATCGGGGTGCAGATGCGGAATCGGGAGTTTCTGACGACGGTAAAAATCCAGCTCCTGTTTGACGATCCGAAATGGACGCTGAGTCTCTTCACACAGAATCGCCCACTGCAGGATGTCGTCCGGAACCTCTTCGATACAATCGGGCAGACGCGAGGCCGGAATGGTCTTCTTCACTTCAGGTGGACGCTCGACGATCTCCCTCCAGTAGAATCCCTGAGCCTTTGCCTGCTCCTTTGTGAGAGGAAGATACTCGAAGGCGAGTGATTCGTTGTAACCGAAGGGCGAGAGCGACGGAGGGAAGTAAAGCCCCCACTCCCCTGCTTTCTCCATAGATTCGATAATCTGGGGGACGAGCTTCTCATACTCCTCTTTGGTGTACTGCTGATTGAGGATGCAATACTGTTTATGTTGGAGCCCAACGCAACCAAAGCAATCCTTGCAGTGGAAGCAGTACTCGCAGTAGAGCAGATTGGAGCTGTGGAAAACGAAGAGGCAGTAGGCCGTGTTATACGTCTCAATGGTACCGAGCGTCTGATAGGCAAGCTCCGGCTTGATGTACATGTTGGAGCAATCGTAGTTATCCTTCACTTTTACGCCCACGGACACATAGCGACTATCCTGGCTTTCGTTCACGTCGTAGCAATCCAGACAGTTGCGGGAATTCTCGATGTAGTCACCCGTGCAGTGCTCACTCCCCACAATGTTTGCGGAGCGCTGCGGTGTCTTCTTCCGCAGCTCCCCAAGTTCCGCCTTCATTTGGGCCATGCCCGCTGCGGAACCCAAGAACTCCTGCACCTTCCTCTCGTACTCTTCTTTCTTGAGCGGCTGATTGCGGAAGTGATACTCCTTCTGGCGCAGATTACTGCAGAGGCAGCAGTTACTGCACCCCACTAAGTTCAAGGAGAAGAGGCAATCGCGACAGTTTGTAGAGAAGGAAACACCGATGCAGTGGTAGGACTTGTAGACCGAGAAGCAGTCGTAGCAGAGTTCGCTGTCGTAGAGGTAGGAACAATCAACGCTGTCCCGAGAGCTCTGCAGGAGCTTGCCGTAAAGGCAGTTTTCGCAGTACTCGGAAGAATTGATGAGATAGCAATTCTTGCAGTAGCCCGTGCCCGCGGTGAAATCGCAATTCTCGTTGCCGATGACCATGGAGCCCAAGCGCGGCACCGCCTTGTGGAGCTCAGAAAACTGCGCAAAGAACGGACGGGCGAAATTATAGGAGCGGCCGTGCTCGATGAAATCGACGCGTTCATCGTTCCACTCCTCGTGCGTGTACACCTTGTCCGCTGTCCCCCAGAGCGGCTCTTCGTGGTAGATCGAGATGAATTCTTTACCGGTCACCGTGGAAGGACGCCGATAGAAGTTGCGCTCATTACGGTGGCAGGTGCGCTGCTTGAGTCTGCACTCGGGGCAGAAGACCGGAGGTGCGGGGTGGAATTGGTGCTTGCCAAAGGTAAAGGTCATCTTCTGCAGAAACGCCTTCTCATCGTCATGGATCGTGAATGGGGCCTGGCAGGAGCGACAGGTGAGTTGCATATGCAACAGTATAACGTATTACGTATTACGAATTATGTATCAACTCAGACAAGCACATACGTAATACCCAATACCTGATACGTAATACCTAATAGACTTCCTTCAAATAGCACTCCTCGCAATAGACGATTTCTGGGCGATCTGGGGCGTACGTCGTCTCAATAGTTTTCTGACACTTCATGCAATTCCTGCCCCAGAGATGGCGAGGATTGCGGCGCCGGATGCGTTCTACATGACGCTCATCGAAGCAGATGCGGGGGAGAGGCAAATGATGCTGACGATAGAGGGCAAGCTCCTGCGGAATGATTTTGAAGGGCTTACCGGATTTCTCACATGTCAGGATCTTCTCCGTGATGTCATCCGGGATGTCTTTGATGTCGATTGGGAGATCGCATTGCGGCCCCTGGTACGCGGAAGTCTGACCATCGGTGTCCTCACGCCAGTTCCATTTCCTCTTCGAGATTTCTTCTTTGGTGAGCGGAAAGTACTCCTGCGCAACGGTCTCATTGTAGCCAAAGGGGCTGAGTGCAGGAGGCAACGGTTGCCCCCACTCACCGGATTTCTTCATGTGATCGATGATCTTCTTTTTCAGCTCCCCATATTCCTCTTCCGTGTACTGCTTGTTGAAGATGCAGAAACGCTTCTTCTTTAAGCCCGAACAGGCAAGGCAATCCTCACAATACTGGCAATGATCCAGATACTGGCTGTTCTTGCTGTAGAAACTCACAAAGGTGAACTGGGTGTTGTACTGACCGATCGTGGAAATTGTACCGTACGTCCGCTCGCAGTGATCCACCACCACGTGTCCGTCATAGCAATCTTTGGATTTGAAGCTGAAGATCAGGTATCCACAGTCCTCCAGATCGCCGCTGTCGTAGCACTCGATGCAGTTTCGGCAATGGACGATGTGATCGCCGGTGACGTTCTCATTGCCGTTACCGTCGTAGTACTGATGCACCTGCTGAGAGGCAGCCTTCTTCAGGAAGATCGCACGTGCGGCCTCAAGCGTCTGAAGGTTGCCGGTATTGAGCTCCTGAAGTTTCTGTTGGTACTCCTCCTTCGTATGCTGCTCGTTGAAAATGCAGTACTGCTTGTTCCGCAGGCCAAAGCATCCAAAACAGTTATGACACCCCTTGCAATCAGAGAGGAAGAAACTGTCGCGGCAGTTGTGCGATCTCTCGGACTGCGCAAGGTTGTAGGATTCCGAGCAATCCACACACTCGATGCACAGCACACACTTGAAGCAATTCAGGCATTCGATGCAGGAGGTGCAACTATCGATGCCGTAACTGTAGTAGCAATCTTCATCGTGATCACTGACGAAGATCATGAAGCAATTCTTATCCTGCTGCGCACCGTTGGTGTAATCGCTATTGACGTTCTGCGAGGTGAAGACGGAAATCTTGGGGCACTCTCGCATGAGGGCATCAAACTGTGGAAAGAAGGGCTTACTGAAGTCGAAATCGCGACCCTGCTCCAATCCGTCCCACTTATCCGTATGCCACTCGTGCTGGTCATAGACCTTGTACGGGCTCTCCGGCGCATAGACCGAGATAATCTGCTTGCCCGTGAGGTCGCACGTGCGGTGATAGAGACGACGCTCGTTCCTCCAAGCGAATCTCCCCTGCCTTCTGCAGGTAGGACAGTGCGCTGGCATGGGCATCTCGATTTTCTTGAGGAAGGATTGTTCCGTCGGTGGGACGGAGAAGGCCGATGAGCAGAGAGTGCAGGTGGGCATGCGTAAGGGGAGGAAAGTGAAAGAAGTGGGAAATCATACGGGATGCGCTTCTCCATACACCCAGCGTCGTATGTCCTCTTCCGAGTGACCTTGTGCTCGGAATTGGTCTTCGAACCTGCGCAGTAATGCAGCCTGAGGATTATCCGGTTCCCATACCTGGGCACGCATGCGCACGCCGACCTGATCGGTGACTTGCTGGAGGACAGGATGGATACTCCCATAGGGCATCCATGCAGTGACATCTCCATTCTCTGCAACAACTGCACGCGTGAGTGATGAGTCCTGCCCTTGGGCCGTGAGCATTTGTTCCAAGGCTCTTCTACCGGCGACACCCAGATCAAAGAGCCGCTGGTCATCCAAGCCCTCTCTATCAATGATCACTGTCACGCGCACAAGATCGGGGAGCATTCCTTCAGGTCCTGGAGGGCACGGCTGTTCGGTGGGCGATTGCGTCATGAACGGCTGGAGAAATGTTGCTTTCACATTATTACATGTTGTAATATGGTCAATACAGTGCTATGATATACTTCATGCGTGAATAAAGTATTTTGTTTATATAAAGCCAAATTATGTCATTTCTTAAGTTGTAGTAATATCATTACAACATACCGATGCAGCCCTCCGATCTCCTCGAATTCGGCCTCACCAAAGACGAAGCCATCGTCTACCTGGCACTCCTGGAACTTGGTGGATCGTACGTCAGCGCAATCGCGCGGAAAGCGGGGGTGCACCGTGTGGTGTGCTACAAAATCCTGGAAGGTTTGGTGGAGAAGGGACTCGTCAGCAGTTTCCTCAAAAATAAGGTAAAGCACTTTGCGGTGGAGAGTCCGCAAATTCTGGTTCGCCGACAGCAGGAGAAATTGGATAAGGCAAAGAAGATCCTCCCCGAGCTCCTCTCCATCACCAATGCACTGGCCTACAAGCCCAAGATCCAGTACTACGAAGGACTGGAAGGCATGAAGAATATCTTTGAAGAAACGCTCCAGGCGACAGGCGAGCATCTGGGATACACGAACCTTGCTGACCTTCCGGCAGTCCTCCCTCTCGAATACCTCCGCGACTACGCCGCGCGCAAAATCACCCGGGGCATCAAGACGCGCATGCTCTCGCCGCATTCCCCGCAGGCGCTCCAGTACCTGGGACGGTACTACCCGCAAGGGTTTGATACCAGCCTCGTGGAGATCCTCTTCGTCCATCCGCGGCAGTTCCCCTTTGAGTACGAGATCACGATCTACGGCGACAAGGTCGCCATCCTCTCCCTGAACCCCGACGAGCGCATGGGGCTCATTATCGAGAGTCCGGTGTACGCGCGCACGCAGCGGGCGATCTTCCGGCTGGCGTGGCTGGGAGCTACTTCGTTTGTAGCAAAGTAAACACACTCAGTATGTGCATCATCAGTACACCTCTTTGAGGTAGCACTCCTCGCCCATTCGACTCCTCACTGCTCTTTTCCCCCACTCATCTGCTTCAAAAACTCCTTCTGTGTGCTACTGAAGGTATTGCTGTCTACCATCAGCTCCCGACATAAAGCAATAATGCCCCGCTCGCTTTTGGCTTGCTGATCCGGATTGTCGTTTAAGTACATCGTTTGGAAGAGTGCAACGATGAGTGCATCACGCTTGGATTCCTCTCTGCTCGTCACAAGCATATCTTTGAGCTCCTGAAACCTCCCTGATTTAATCAACTCGCAACCTACGGAGACAAGACCTCCGTTGTTTTTCGAAGATTGAAATATTGTCCTGAGCTGGGGGAGCGTGTCCTGCTCCCTGCGGAGCGCTGCCCCATATCCCGCCGTCAAGGATGAATACTGAAGAAACAAGTCGCGTGAGTTATCGGGCTTCTCTATCAGCAAATGAGACTTCTGTCCTTCCCCGGTTTCTCTGGCTCGTTGAATACGCGCAGCTACCTTCGTGCGATACTCCTGCACGAGCTTCCCTTCCGTTGCCAGAACATTGGCAAGCATGTCATTGGCATTCGTGATGTGAACGGGTAGTTCATCGATTCTGCCATGCGCCATCATATACGACAGTGCTGCCGCATAGACACTGAGATCATTATTCTCGAGCAATGGCTTAACCGCATCATGCGCCTTCGGCGCATCGGGGTGCTCCATCATTACCTGAACAACGAATACGATCGCCTCCGCACTGTGCGCCTTTGCAAGAAATCGCTGAAGCTCTTCTATCGAGTACCCATCGAGGTTATCGATATTCAGTGAAGGCAATTCCTGCTTGGTTGTTGTTATCACCCCCCGCAAAATTCCAGCAGTATTTACGAAAGGCTCCAATTGAGCCGCTTGTATGATCCTTGCGAAATCGATGCTCATTTTTTTGATATCCTGTGCTTCCTTTGGATGATCTGATTGTGCATCGATCGGCGGCGTGCTCGCCGGTTTTTCGAAAGCCTCAGCGAAGTGAAGCAACCGCCCTTCTGAGAACTGCACAGAGTGCATGATGTGTGTTTGTGAATTTATGATATATTATACATTACTATTAATTCAATTTCAACCCAAACGTAATGGTTCAATACCTTCGCAACACCCTGTTGCACAATGAGGTACATGCCATATCCCACCATTCCGCACATTTCCCAGGTCCGTATGGACGCCGTGAAGCTCTTTCGCAAAGGCTGGAGCATGC